>Ga0116229_10002041_pt1 | contig 32370 bp, 17 predicted proteins | sample S1TSphgellanicum_3_FD_87313 | JGI IMG/M metagenome (GOLD analysis project Ga0116229, IMG submission 87313) | Host-associated microbial communities from peat moss isolated from Minnesota, USA - S1T2_Fc - Sphagnum magellanicum MG | ecosystem: Host-associated > Plants > Peat moss > Unclassified...
ATGATATACATTGTTGCATGTTTTTGGACCTTTGTTGATCAAATTTTTGGCAATGCCCTAGTTGGTTAATTTAGTCAATTCATCAAGTGACCACTTTTTTTTTCCAAGTTCGTAACACATTGAGGCTTTGATATGATGTCTCATGCAATTGTGATAATTATGGGACCTCTGTAAATCAAAATCATTTGTAGTGCTTGTGTTGGTACTTGGTACCATGTTTTATGTGTCATCAAGTGATGATTGTTTTTCAACTTGGGACTTATAAACTTGTAGAATCATTTTTGTGTTTGATTATGTTTAACCTAGCCTTAGCCTCTGATCAATGATGCATTAATGATGAATTTGGGACCTTTTCAAATCAAAGTTGTCATAATACTTTTTGCTAGTTTTATATATGACTTATCAAATGATTGTTTTTTTTCCAACTTGAGATCTACATGTTTAACTTTATGCTTATAATAATACTAATAAATTAATAATATATATAGTTCCAACTTCACAACCTTAACCTTTCATCAATGATACATTTGTGATGATTTTGGGACATTTGCAAATGAATTTTGTTGTGACCAGTGTTTTGTTGGTTTTAAGAAAAATGTTCATCAAAGATTTTTTCCTTTCAACTTATGCAAAAAGTTACATTTTTTGTGGCATCACAAACTAAATCAACATATTCACATTGATATTATGTATCCCTGTAGTACCACACATTTCAATACCATGATATTCATACCATTGTGTGAAAATTGTAAACTTTGTACATATTGATACCACCCGATATGAGTTTTGGTATTTTCACCCCAATACCTATACTGCCATGGTATATGAATTTCAAAAAAAATCAAATACCCATACAAAATGGGCATGTTAAAAATCTAATACTAATCTAACATTGTTACAAACGCAAATTCCCACATATTAAAACCATCAGTGAAGCAATCAAAAATATGTCTTATAGTCCTACTACATGCGGCAAGAACCAAAAGTCCATAAATATCCTTGGAAGAAAATAGGAAGGATATTATGCGCACTCTCTAAAAAGAGTGAAAGGGATCTTAAGCCTATAAGTAGGAATAAAATCTTGTAGGTTAAAGATCCCTTTTAACCTTTAGAAGCACTTGTTCAAATCTTCCCCCCTCCTAGCCCTATTATGTAAGTTTGTTTGCTAATCAATGTATGTAATGTACATATGTTCACCCTGTGCTTTATGTTAAGTGAAGCCCCAAGGTTGTGGTTGCATTTCCAAAATGTGGGGCTGAACTTAGCTACCACCTTGTCCTAGACCTTTTTTTTTTTTGGAGTGCCCTAACCTAGGACTTGACCTTACACAAAATCATCTTATCTTTGGCCCTTAGTTTGACTATCTACTCCCTATTTGATCCCTAATTTGACTACAACCATAAAGTGAATGAAATTGGGTATTGTTTCAAGAAACAAGTATCAATTCAAAAAATTTGCATGATTTAATGAGGAATATGAATAATGTACCTACATCTAATGTTTGACACAAAATAATTCTCAAAAAATCAAGTTGAAAAAAGAGATTAAAAATATATATATTTGATGAAATTTTTGATAATTGTTTATTGTCCCAACCATTATTGGCTTATGGTCACAAATACACAACTGAAGGTATATTTTGCATACTTATTCATCAAATTGTTGAATATTGGGAAAATTGAACTTGAAATTGTTGAACCTCGTTTTTAAAAATAAATCCATATTCTACAAAAAGGTGACCATAAGTCAATGCACAACCAAGGCAAATTCAAAACTTGAGACAAAAATCTAGTTTGGTCTTTTGTTTTTTTTCCAATGCATTGTTTTTTTCATGATTTCTCATTTCATCCCTAGTTTCAACAAAATTAGGGCCTGTAAGATGACATTTATTTCACATATTCTTTCATTCTTGAAACAAGCCAATAAATATCTACTTCATTAATCTTGCACAATGATACACACATCAACACATCCAAGGTATTCAACCTCAACTAAAAGCATAAGGGGTTCTTCACTACATCATGCCTCTTGCATTTTTTTGTATTCATAAATATCCCAATTAGTTTTTGCCAAAATTCCTAAGGTTGGACCAATTGCTCCATCATTCAAGAGTATAACCACATAAAACCTATGTCTCATGGATTGATTTTTGAATACATATAGTTTTGATACTCTTCCAAAATTTGAGCATTTCTACTTTACATGTCATGATCATCCTTGTTTATGATAAATTTATCCTATCAAAGTCTTCAACAACAAATCAATGTTTTGAGTTTTTTCTACCTCCTTGTCAAAATAATGCTTGGGAATTGAGGTTGAAAAGCTTTACATCGAAGATTGCCAAATCTAGGAATCATTCATTAAGTGAATCTATAAATTACTAATGAAAATATTTTGCATAAGTAATCTTACATTTTTTTAGAGTTCTTGGCATTGGGGGCCATTGTGCATTGGAAATATCTTATTTTCAATCCCATCATCACAAAGAAATGTCAACTTCATTGTAAGTGCAAACTCCTTTAAAAACTTCCTTAGGTGCTTAAACGACATACCAAAAATAGTTTCAAGCCCATGTAAAAAATGTTTTCAAATAATAAAAAACTAATAATAAACCAAACTACCATATTTATCACATGTATGTAAGGTCATGAATCTATTTCCTTTGTTGAACTTATTTAGCTTGAACAAGACATGTGTAGAAGAAATTGAAATTGGAATGAAGACATTTTGTGCACCAAATTAAAACTTCATCCTTGAATGCATGCATTACATACAAAATTGGTTTCATGACTTAGGTTCATGATAGCCAATGTACAACATGGAACTACATAAGCGCAATGGGTTTATTGTGAAACTTTTCCAATAGTTTTTTAAAAATTATAAAATGGTGCCATATTTGTTGGCTTGTTTCATCTTAACTTTAACTTTTGACCTTGATTTTCATATTTCCTTGAAATCCCATCAACTCAAACCCAAATTTAGATTATGAGGTGGAAACTAGGTCATTTTTTGAGGGAACACATGTTTTGCCTACACACTTTGCCTACATAGGGTAGTTCCAATGCGTTGTTACAACCTTCAACTACTTATTTCTCCCTTTGTCTCCCATCACCTATTTTTTTCTCTATTCCCCTTCCTTTTTTACTACTTCCACAACCTTCACCTCTCTCCCCCTTCCTCTCTAATTTCTACCATAACCTTCACCTTTCTCTTTTTGACCCTTTCCTCTTTGACTACTGCCACAATTTTTGCCCCTTTTTCTCACTCTTGCACCTGAATTTGCTTTAACATTTTTGCACCCACACCTCCAACCACATTCTTTGTTAAACGCTTAAACTATCTGCATATCACACCACACATTTGGTTAATTTTGGCATTCATCCCATCTCATAACCTTGGGTTAACCTCGCCCTTTAGACGAATGGGACTAAAACCCACCATGGATTTCCCAATTGGTTTAATACCTCATTGCCCAAGATTACCATCTCACGTTTCATGGCTTAATCAGAAATTTGTCTATTTCAAGGATTTAACACACTAAAGACATTTTCTTGGCCCCCTTCTTCAAACCCTCACTCCCCACACCTATGCACCTTATGAATGATGTCAAATCATGAATTGAACCTAGCCCAACATTTAAATTCGTAACCTAATCTACCATAGGGGCTGCCTTATCACTAATAGAAACTAGTGGGTACCCGTGACGTTCGGACACAATCCGCCCGTGCCCAGCCCCTTCCCTTCTTGAGCTACAAAGAGAAAGGAGAGAGACGACCGAGCTCGGGTACCCGGGCCGGTGTCGGCGACAACCCCCGGAAACACACGGGCCATGTTTCGGTCCACTCGTGGCAAAGAGCTTGGTTTATGGCCCGGGACCTAGGTCTTCGTGGGGAGACCGGGCTTCGTCACCGCCCCGATTTAATACTTACTCCCGCAGTTCCACACACATGGGCGCCGCCTGGCCCGCGCCAGGTTTTTATTTACCGTTCGGCTCTTTGACCGTAGGCACCCTAGTAAGTAATTTGAAGCCTGGGCGTTGGGACTTGGGACCTGGATTGGTTGGGACTCTGGATTCGGGACTCGGGACTCGGTCAGTAAAGAAGTAACAGACAGACACACTGACGGAAGGGGCCAGGAATCGAAAGAAGTAAGAGATAAGTAAAAGACAGACAGACAGACACACGCAACAAGCGAAATTATATATAAGATTGGCCAAAATGTAACCACTATATTTGTGACTACATGCAACTATTAATTAGTTACAACTACATTTGGACATTTTTGCAACTATTTTGGTGTTCATCTTTCCATATGAACAACATTTAGTTTGTTTTTCATCGAAGAAGAACAATTTATGTCCCATTAGTTGCAAATGTGGCCAATTTAGTTACAACCCCATGAGTATAGAAAGGTGTATTTTGTATTCTAAAGAATATAATTGGGTTTATTAAAATTTATAAATGTATATTTTTGAATGTATATGAACAAGCATATTACATGTGTATTCAAATATTATTATTAACATAAATGGCCTCAATATTATGATTATAATAATTAGTGTATATTTTGAATATATAAAAATTTTATGTAAGATATTTACTAAATATATTGTGCCCATGTTAAAAGTTTATCCAAACCATTTTATTATATTTCTTAAAATTATTTAAGATGAAATTTATTAATATTTATATATTATATTATATTATATTATATTATATTATATACTAATTAAAAGTAATAAAAAACTAAATTTCAATATTTTTTGTTAATTTTTTAAAAAATAATAATATAATATTACATCATGATGATGATATTAAAATGATAGGAAAAAAATTATATAATTATTGAAATAATTACTAAAAGTCTAATATAATATAATATAATTATATTATTTTCAAATGACTAATGTACTTATTAAAAATCAACTTTTTATTTATTAAATTTTTTAAAAATCATAATAAATCATAATAACTCTAACAATATACATAATAATAATAATAATAATAATAATAATAATAGCTAACCTAGGCTAGCTACAAATTACTTTATTATCATTATTATAAGTAATCAACTATGAAATATTACTATATTATAATAATTACCAAGAAATATTAATATATAGTTTTAAGTTTTTTATATTTCAAAATTATAATCAATTACTGATATATAATTTTTATTTTCAGTTTTATTATTTTATTATTTTAGTAGTTGGAATGGAAATCTAATAAATTATTATACAAATGCAAAAATTATTTTTGTAGGAGAAATATACTTAATAAAAATATAAAATATATATTCTAGTAGTTCATAAACAGCTATAATGAGTGAAGTAATAATATGAATAATAAAAATAAAATAGTTAACCTTGGCTACCAACGAATTACAATAATAATTGAATTAATGTTATTGTTACTATTAAATATTTACATTTATATTTCTTATGAACTATAAAAATGAAAAAAATAATGGGAATAATTTTAATAAAATAATTAACCTAGGCTAGTTTTCAATTATATTATTAGATTTTTAAAAACTAGTACTCAATTATTATAATTATTAATTATTAGTTATTAATTATTTATGAATAATTAGCTAATTATTTCAATATTAACCAATTACTAGTTAATTAAATTGGTTGATAGGTCTTTATAATTAATAATTAATTAAATTTAAATATTATTGCTGTTTATCTAGCCAATAAATTAAGTAATAATTTAATAATAACTAATAATATAATTAATTCAGTAATCATAATATATTGATGATTTATTACTATAACTAATTAGTTAGTTGGATAGTTTATAAAGTGAATTAGTTAGTTTTTAATTTTTTTTTAATTAGTTAATTTTTAAAAATATTAATTAATTTTTCTATATTTTATTCATTAAATAATTAGTAATTTTATTATTTAATTTATTAGTTAGTTAATTAGTTAGCTAATTAGTTATCATTTACTAAATTACTTATATACATTTCAAGATGAGAATGAAAGCCAAAATATATGGGATAAATTTTTTAGTTGTAAGTCACTTGCAATTTTTTTTAATTGCAAATGACTTACAACTAAAAAGTTTATCCCATATGTTTTGGCTTTCATTCTCATTTTGAAAAAATATAAACAAGGTGTTTTGTCTTTACATTTTTGTATTTAAAAACATGGGCATATGGAATGAGCCAATAAAGACGACTTAATGCAAAATAAAATATAAATATTCATGTACTTATACCTAACTACCAACTTCTCTAACTTACCTACCTATTTTCCTACCTACCTACCTACCTAAATAGGTGTTTAGCCTAGGTAGGAATAGGTCCTATCTAAATAGGTGTTTAACCTAGATGGGTAGGTAGGTATATAGGTAGGTAGGTACCTAATTCAACCTACATACTTAAATATTGATTTAAATTTAAATTGGACAAATTCAATTAATATGCCATGTGGCAAATTTCTATTGCACCATGTGTCATAATCTAAATCATCCAAACATTAAAAAATAAACATCTTAGATTATTTTAAAATAATAATAAAATATTTTTATTATTGAGAGTTAGGACACGTGGCAACACATAACTTGTTCCCATTGTTCACCAAACAAATCACATTTTAGTTGCAAGAGACAATACATATATGATTAGTCAAAGGATGAAGGTGTATTTCGTTGACTTTTTCTTTCATGCAAAATTCGTTGTCGTTTGTGACTAGTGTCAATGCAACTTGTCCAATGCAACTATTAAGATTTTAGTTGCAAATGTCGCTTGCAATTAAAAATGAGTCACAAGGACCAATTGCAAAATTGCCATTTTCTACTAGTGTATGGTGGTTTAAATTTGGGCTTGACAAGGCAAGCCCTTTCACTTAAAGGTTCACCTAAAAGGGCATGTCATTCTCCTACACTTTAAAGATGTCAACATCCTTATTGATGTTACTTAGGGGCGACCACCCTTCTAGGCATTTCTACCATTGTTCTTCCTTCGATCAACCATCGTGGGATTGTTATTCCTCTAACCAAATGAACCCATTTGTGTTGTGTATTTGTGTTTTTAGCACAATAGGAACCGATTTGAGTGTGTGTTTTGTTCCCCATGCGTTTATTCTAGTGTCTTCTCTTTTACTTCACTTCATATGTTCCCCTTTTTAACATTTCTTTCCTTGGAGTCTACTTTGAATTTAACTTAAAGATTTTGGTCGCCACATTAAACAAGGGTTACGAATGTGCCAACAAATAATGTCGAATTGGGTTCTATGATTTGAATTCCTTTTACCCATGCAAGACATGGTTCACAAGTTCATATGTAGGAAGTCCAACTCCTTGCAAGGATGTGCAATTTTATTCGCATGCACCACTATCTCGATCTTGCCTAACTAGGCCTTAAAGTTTTTCAATTCAAATTCAACTCCAAATCCATTTCCATTGGTTGCCACTTCCTTACTTTTCCCAATCGCATCATCCCCCATGTACCTTAGCCTTTTTGCTACCAATCATGTTCATGAGAACCCTCAACCCCTTTATATTCACAAAGTTGATTTGTTTTGTTTATTTGTTGACACTTTGGACCCCACTTTAAAAGGGGTCGATGCCCTCATCAACACCTACACTTCTTTAGGTCGGGTTTTTTTTTTCGTGTTCTCTTCATTCCAAGTTCATGTACCCTCTCCTATTCACATTTGGCCACCATGTCCAACAAGTGGTCCAAATGCACAAGCTTCATTCATATTGCTTCCTTATGATGGCAACCCTTGTACTTGACCAAGTACTCCATGCCCTTGAAGGGCGTTTGCTTCACATGAAATATGTTTTCAATCTTAACTACAAGCATGTGTTTGATGGCATCATCCACATCTAGTCACACCTTTTGCTTCTAGTTTGGTCTTTGGTCATCATGTAAAAACAACTTTAGTTTTGAAATGTGAAAAGTTAGATTTGCCACAAAGTTTGTTAGTAACTTTTAAGGTGTACACCTCAAGGTGTGGTTTATGCAAAATTTCATAAGGCCCCACATACTTAACATGAAATGTGAGGCCAATCCATCGGGCATCTTAAAATCCCAAATGTTCAACCACATGTGTTGCCCAACTTCAAACTCTACATGCCTTTGTGTTTTATTGAATTGTTTCTCATACCATTTATGATCTTATTCCAAGAAATTGCTAATTCAAGCGTACAACTTTTTACACCCCTTGACCATCTCCATGGCTTCTTTGGAATGGTCTTTTCATTCCATGGGAATTGTTAAGTCCGTAGGCTTCTTGGCATCTTTTCCCAACACCAATTCAAATGGTGACATCCAAATGTGTTGTTGAGTTATAACAAAACTTTGTTAAGCCTAGATGTTTGTTCCAATCACTTTGATTGGTTGCTCAGATAGTTTACGAGGTATTGATTTAACACCCCATTGACCTTTTTCTGTTTGGCCATTAGTTTGTGGGTGAAATATTATATTAAAAGACAAGTTTGTTCCCACCTTTTGGAATAAATACTTCCAAAAGCCCACCATAAACTCGGTGTCTCTATCATTTACAAGCATCCCATGGTGCCTAACTCACATATCAAAAAATAATTTTGTAGAATCGAAAGTTGTTGCAACTATCTTTGTTGCAACCATTTTAGCCAACTTAAAAAATCAATTAATTACTACTAGAATGGCATCCATTCCATTCCACTCAAGAGTTGAGTCATGAAGTCCATGGATATATTTTCCCATGGTTCATTGGGGATTGATAAAGGTCTATAAAGTCCAATTCTTTTAATAAATGGACTTGGTACATTGGCATTTAACACAAGTGCAAACAAAGTGCTCTACATCCTCCTTCATCTTAGGACAATAATTTTTTTACCTATGGCTACTCTCATAGTTTGTTCTCCACAGTGTTCCGTTAAAAAACACATCGTGCTCTTCTTGCATGATCTTTGTGTGCAACTTCCTTGTTAGCACATAGATTCAAGACTACTTCCATTTCAACCACCTTTCTTTTAAGGTATGACTTTCACCATTCTTATCTTTGATGCCTTATGCAATATTTGCACATGTAGATAACAAACATAGAATTTGGGACTTTTACATGCAGAGAAATTACCTCGGGTGCTTGAATTGATGGGGTCCTACTACTCATTAGGTCTTTGCACATAGGTGTGTTCCTACTTTAAATATAGGTAATGCAAACATAATCATGCATGGAATAACTAATTTCAAAGTTTTTACCTACATGGGTGCTCAATAAGCACTTTGTTCAATTTGGTTGAACTAATTATTCCCCCTTGCAAAAAACTCTCACAAGGTCAAATCTAATCAACTTAAAACAATGCATATACATCCTACCAGATATTTGAAGGCCGGTGCATTTACAAATGTAGGGTTCTAACAGATGGCATGAATACATGTGGTTTTAAGGTGCATTTTTAACAGGTTGCAAAATACCATAGATGTTATAACCCACTTGTTGTGTTATTGTATCTACTACAACAATAGGGTCATCGCTGGGAGGTCCAATGTTGTCACCAAGGCATGTTGTGGTTGTGATGGCAACAACCTTGTCATTTTGCACCTTGTTCATTACATCGCAAGTTCTTTCAATTGTGTGTGTGGTGCCTGGTTTGTCAAGGTGTTTCTCTCCATTCTTATGCATTGACTAATAAGCTATTGTCAAGTTTTCAATTGGTGGCACTTGGACCCCAAGTTTTTCCATAAGCACCTTTTGCATGGTTAGAAGATTGTTCATACATGAATGCAGTTGGTTAATAGAAGCTGAAGATTCACCCTTCCATACATCCACTTTAGCTCCCCATGGCATGAACCCCTCCACCTTATTTACAAGATCCAACAAGATTTTTTTGTTGGTGTCCTAATTCACAGCCACCTTGTTAGCCAATTTTGACATATGCATTCTCGTTTAACATTATCATTTAGGCACTATTACACAATTGAAATGTGGGCATGGATGTCAATGACCACTAGGTTTTAAAAACAACAAATTTTAGATGTTGCCTATGTTGTGGGAGAAAGGTGATAGTGTTTCATGCCTCCCCACCAATTTGCACCATTACTAGTCATAAACCAACAAACGACAAAGCCTAGTCACACCCCACACATGCTAAAAAACACAGTCATGAAAGGTTGATGAGCCTAGTCACAACCATTAAGAGATCAAATTTCTCCCTCATGTATTACCCCACATATTGCATTAGCAAGATTTGAATAATCCATAGTGGCAAAAAACATTCATAGCTCACTAATAGCATGTTGGGGGTTTTCTTGGGGACCAACAAATACCATTAATAACCATGCAAGTGGAAACCTATGTTAAAGCCATGAAATTTGAGCCCATGATTTAATTAAAAGGCCCAAACTCTAACTGTAATAGCAATGGTTACTCCATGCTAGCAATACAAGGAAAACATAATCACATTCACCATAAATGCCTTGGATGCTAATGCCCCAAGCATCTAAAACAACAAATTGAATTGATGAAATGCACCTATTAACCATCTTTCAAATATGATCTTATGGTTGTATCTTCCAAGCAACATCCCATAGACCTCATAACACATTCATATACCTTTTAAATCTAATGACCAATTCAAAAGAGTGCCACAAGGGGAAAGAAAATCCCACAACTCACCACAAAAATCATTGCTTTTCAATGGAAGACAACTACCGCCACTATGCATTTTTGACAAAGTCGGTGACCATCCATGTATTTGCATCTAACTCTCGCAACTCCCATCAACAATTAATGCAAGTGTTGTTTATGTTGGAATATTCTTACAAAATTAACTTGCAATAACATACTTGTTTATAGACTCATGGCATGTTACAAATATTCTCACAATGATCGATATGGAACTAAACTATCCATGGTTGCACACAATAAAAGAATGTGGCATCAATTGTTGGTTTCCAGAGTGAACTAATAGGAATTTTGCAAAAAATTACTACTTCATAGGTTCGTCATTGCTATAGACCATTTACACTATCATTTGCAACAACAATTTGCTCTTGACACAAAGGTTATGGAAAGAATCTTCATGACATCTTTTAAGAAAGTTGCAAAAAATCAAACATTCCAAACCTATAAAACTAGAATGTAACACCACAATGCCAACTTCAATATAAGTTCAAATATAGATGGATTTTCAAGATTAGAAGCCCACCTCATGAATAATAGTGTTATGAATGGACATGACTCCCCATTGATTTTATGGGATCCTCATGGAGGGTGTACATACTATACAAACCTATGTAATAACCTATTCAAAGTCTTGGGCAACCTAATGTATTAGACATGCATCCTAGGTTTCACTTGCATACCCATAAGCCATGGAAAGACCTAATCATCTTGCACATTAACATTCATAAAACATTCTTATAAGACTTTGGCACTGGCATTTATAAAACATAGTTGTAAGACAAAAGCACTCAACATATACAGTTATAAATTAAGACAATGGGTGGACTCCTTCAACCTATAGTAAGCTTGTGAATGTGGCTAGTTAGGGCATTTTGCACCCTAAACAAACCTTGCAACCTCATCATTTGCACCATGGCACAAGGCAACCATGAGGATGGATCAAAACATAATGCTTTCATAATTGTTTGTATAAAAAACAAAGGTTATGGCACTGCCCTTTACTACAAGCCCAAAACCCTAAACCAATGATGTGCTACAAACCTTAGACTAGCCACAAGCAACATTCCTTGGAGTTTAAACATATCAACACATAGTTAGAAAAAAAAAAGTCATGCACAACTCATGGAAAACATGACATCAGAATTCACCACTAATTACATGGTATGCATACCTTAAAAAGGGATGTCATTATGAAGACTAAAGATGCCAATAAATTGATTCCTATGTTTTAATCCATGGGAGACCTTAGAGTACAACCAATAACAAGTCCAACAAATTCGAACTATAAGTGTACTTACAATGTGGGCTTCTTGTTGTGTTGGCCCACCGTGCCCCAACTTTGATATGTTCTTCACTTGTGCCCGTGCAGGACTCATAATTGCTTGTTTTTTAATGAAGTCAATTGTATTCTAATCTTGGACAATGCTACCCATTTTGCTTCAGTACAATTTTTAGACCTCATACCACTTGTAATCCACCAAGTCCCAAACAATGGTTTTAAACATCTCGTATAATGCAAGGACATTTGTGAACATCTAATCCCTTGCAAAGAGGCACAATATAAACACCATACTTGTTTTCCAAATTTTTACCCATTCCTTCGTTCCTTTTCAAGATCTTGCAAGCCACAAATCACATATGTTCATAACTAAGGCCAAGTTTTATGAATTCAAATTGTTTTTCTAAATTCTCCTTCATTTTCTCCAACTTCTCGATGGCTTGAAGATCTATAGCCTTGGTCACCTCTAACAAACAACATACATGGCCCCTCATGGTTGAAAGCCATTGGTTCCTACTTGGAATCACTAGCACTCCTTCACTATTCACGATTATCATAGGTTTGCATGCAGTTGTTCCTAACAGTGCCACAAGTTCCAACTTGGCTTGCTTCAAAGCAACCCTATTTTGTTAGCGAATTGTAACAACATGGAAGCGCTTCAAGTCGAAAGCTGACATAATAACATTTTTTTTTCTATTTCTGGAGCAACAACATGTTATTCTTATTTCACAACTATAGGCCAAGTAGAATACCCCATTGGGGGTGGAGGGTATAATTGTGATTCATATGTACCTCCCTTTGAGTAATAAGGTTGATGTTCCATGGCAGAATATGCATTTATTGCAATTGGCCTTGGTCGTATTGGTGCATACCCAAGAGGTGGGTAGCCCATGTTATGCGGAGGATATTAAGTTGGAGGAGGCCACACAAAAGCATGTGTAGGTGGTTGGGTGTTTACTTATGCAAGTCTAACCAACCCAAGCCCATGAAAGCATTGTAATTTTGTTTTACCCTATACATGCCATGCCAAGAATTAAGAGTTTTTCAACATGCATTATAACAATTTTGGATGGCCATCATTTTTGCTTATGACCTTGCAACCCTAGAAATGAGATTAGAATTTTAAGTAAGTCAACTGATTTGTGTTGCAAAAAGTTAGGTTGTTGTTGATTTGCCCAAGGTTATTGGTTGATTATGAGAAAGGTCCATGTTATCTTATTCACTATCACATGTCCCCTCATTTGGTGGGGGGAAAAATTCTTCATTAAGGTCCTCATCATCATCCTCATATTCATCATCTCCAAGCATGACTTCAAGGGGTTCATTGTCAACCGTGTTCAACAATTCCAATGCTATTATTCGACTACTATGTCAAGGAGGTTTTGAAGGGGTGGCACTTCTAGCACGGGCAATTGACTTGAGTGTGAATGTCCTTGCAACATGTTCTCTTAACTTGCTCCCAAAAAAACCCACCTTGATAACAACTATACACATGATGCATATATAATGAAACTAAAAACAACATAAAACAATTATTGTTGCTTAATAATACCCCATCCACTACAATTTCATATCATCAATAAGCATAAATGGCAATCCACATAGCTTATTGACTCTAGGTTAAACAAGCTCACATCAAAGGATGAAATGTGTGAAAGCTTACTATTGTGCACTCTACAATACTACGTTGAGACGTTTTTGGTTTTTAGTTATTGTTCATTGCCTTAGCTCCTCATATGGATTTGGGTTAATCTCTTGCATTTGGTTGTTAGAACAAACAATTATCCTGATAAGTTTTAATAAGTAAGTTTGACCAACAACACCAAACTTATAACCACAACTACCATTTGCGACATTTTACAAAAGTTCACACCTTGTAACATTTTGTGATAATGGTGTTACAAAGTAGATGTGTTAACTTCACAAATTGAGTGGTGTTGTAAAAAAACTCTTGATACAATGCCATACAACTAGTCATAAAGCTAACAACACCATATTAAACTATTAAAGCAACTTTTTAAAAGTTAAGGCTAATAACATGCACAAAATGCAATTTCAAATTAGCTTGTTGCTAAGGCCATGACATGGTGCAGTAGATTAGATTTCCACATGGCTCAATGAAAGGGTTGACTTGAACATGGTGAGTACTTTGGGATGATTTTCCATTCACTTGGCCAATGTGGTCAAGTTATGAACAATGACAAAAGATACTTGGATTATTTTTTTTTAAATAAGATAAATTAGTATTAAAATTTTGGTTTAACCATGCAACACTAGTCATGACCAAATTCAAATAGATGTTATAATTGAGCCTAGATGAAATGCCTTTCCCTCTATTGCATTTGGTTGATCTTAATTAATTTATGGCTTCAATTGGCAAACAAAATGGCCATAATCAAGTAATGTATGGAATCTATTTGCTCCTTATTATTTGATTTTGATTTTGGAAGGTGGTTTGATTTTGGTTGGGTGTTGTAAATTCTATTACATTTGAAACTTCGTGTTTTTTACAAGAAAATGTGCTTTAAATTATGCCCAAGTGCTCTAAATTGTCATATGTAAATTCATAAGGAATCTACATTTCTTTTCCAACTTATGCTAACAATGTGGTCTCAATCCCACATGGGGACAAAATAACACAATGAACAACTTGTATAACAAGTTGTATACAACTAGTACATGTCTAATGCATACTTGTCAATCCACTTGTGGCCTAGGTAGCATGAATTTCCCAAATCTATTTCAAATAGGAATAAACAACCTCAATATTTTTTACATATTTGCATATTAGTTGAAGGTTGACAATAGTTTGACATGAAAACAAGTACCTTTGAGTTATCCCACATTCAAATGTTAGTCCATAAATCTAGATAAAACTGCATTTGGTTTTCTAGAACATAAAAGCTACATGGCAAAGGAAAACACATAATTATGGGGGTGTGATTGGTAATTGAAAGAGTAATAAGGTCAGAAAGTAAATGTGGTGTTTTTCATGTTGAACCTACACTAGTTTTCTAGATGCTAACATCTTGCAACCAATATAGTTTGCTCCAACAAAACCACAACCAACATCCAAAACCCAAAAAGTTCAGTAATGCCACCTAGTTCTCCTAAAACCAAAGATACAAAACCCTCATCTAACACCATTAAAAATATCTGCCAAGGCTGTTCAAACACCTTCCCCACCAGTAGACAAATTATTAATCATCATATTGGGTCCCATACTCATCATCTTTAAATGACTAACTATAATTTGAAACACCTCCACCATGGTTTTCATCTTCACCATTTGATTCAGGGGTTCCATCTTCATCATCTCCTTCTTCAGGGTGGCTACCTTCATTCCTTACATAACTAGTAGATTGTAAATACATATTAGACGTCCCATGTGTACATTGATTTGCAAGTAGGGTTAAAAATATCAACCCATGAACCTTCGTCATGTTCCATTAATTGCATTGTCCACAAAAATAACTTGTGCATTGCTACCACCAATAAGCACATTAGTAGACTGGATATCTAGTATGTCCTTTGTAGGATTGATTTGTTCAACATTGGCATTATCCCCAACCACTCTCTGAAATCTTGCACCTTTTAGTAAAACAACCTTCTAGCTCGGATCTTGCAAAGAGTCATAAAAAACTACTTGCTCAATTTGTGAAGGGAATACAAAAGGTTGTCTCTATGCATGTAGCAACCTTCTAAAGTGCACAAGGGTGAATCCAAATTAATATTTTTTCATGGCAACATGTGCTCCATGTGTTGTGGCTGGCACCCATGAGCACAATATAATAAGAACCTTAATGGCCCCCTAATCTCGTTCTAAGATCTCTGTCCATTCCCCTATGTATGTCACTTATTCAAGTGCTAGATTGGGATTTGTTTTTGTAGGAGATAGTGTATGTTCAAACTCCCCTAACACACATGAGTTGTACATAACCATGTTGGTTGTCCCAGGCCATGTTGTAGCCCTAAAATGATTGCCATATGCAACTATGATTTTATAATCCTTTGCCACAAATGCTAGCGGGACTAATAGGTCATGCACTTCAACTTCATTATCAATGCTAGGGCCTCCTGCAGGGTAAGCAATAAGATCCTTTTGCAAGCATTGTGGGAAGTTGGGGAATGCTTCCAAGTTAGCATCACTTGTGGCATCCCTTGCAAGCTTGTATCACCTACATGCAAATGCCAAATCAATTTTTATCACACAAACCCAAAGACCCCTATTATACTATAGCTATAATGAAGATACACTGATTCTAATGCATGGCCATGCCATGAAAAAGAAAAAGAAATGCCCTTAGGTTACTGTATTATAAAGGATGTAAAGGTCCTTACTCTCACTATGGAGCTAAAACTTCATGATTTTCACACACATAAAGATGTGTTGTATTACACAAGTGTTGTGACAGTGTACATGGTCTAGGCACACCTTTCAAGACCTCTCCAACCACTCCTTCTTCCTCATTGGCATCCCATACATGACTCCTTGTTGCACTAAATCCTTGCATGTATTCGGTGCACAACCCTACGGCTTCGTAAAAATATAGCCCTCTGCCATGTTGCCCTCTAGTTTAACCATGTTTCAGACATAATTCTTTATGTCTTTTGTTGCCCGCTCAATCAGATACATCCAATGGGAGTGCACAAGGCCACACAAGTCCAATTCATCAATCAAATGAACAACCATATGTGTCATTAAATAAAAATAACTTGGAAGGAAATTTTTTTCAAGTAGGCATAATGAATATACAACCGCACTTTTCAATTCTTCGCATGTTGCTAGGTCATATACCTTGTTACAAATAAGTTCAAAGATCTTACATATTCGCATGATGGCCACTCAAGGTTCTTTAATCATTATATACCACATGCATAAAGGGAGAATGCACTGAAATAAAACATGGTAGTCATGGGACTTCGTGGCCCTTAACTTACCTTTGACAATGTTTTGAACCCTAATGCATATCATGATGGCAATTTCAAATTTACCATGGTATCTAAAAACAAAAAATGTTCTTCTTTTGACATTACCCATGGAGCTATCGACATCACAATTTCAACATTCTTTGAAGGATGAGGCTTCAACCAACATGTTGACAAACACCCAAGGCTTGAAGGTCTTGCCGCACTTTTTTGGTGTCCTTTTCAACAAATATAGTCTTTAGTATGTTGACTACAAGATTCTTCTCACAATGCATCACATCAAATGTGTGTTGTACCCTAAAATCCTATAAGATCCACACATGTCCAAGCCATTACTTTCATACTTAAGCATGTGTACAAGGAGTTTGGCACAATGAAAAAAACACAATTTGCCACAATTACAAGAGAACCACCTATATAGAGTGTTGCTATTATGCATCAGTAATAGCTCTACATCATTAACAACTTTGCCACTAATTGTTCCATAGTTAGCCTCTTTTAGGTGTTTATGTTTTAGCACTCATGCCAAAAGGCCAAACAACACATCATAATTCAATCACAAAAAATGTTATAAACCTAATCTCAATGGGTCTAGTATTGTCATAAGTGATGAGTTCATGACATCTTGAAATAGAATAGTTGTTGTTATTACAAAATCAATCCACCTGTAGTTACTAGGTCTTATGATCCATTTGCTCCATGAGCACACTGACCCATTTACTGTAGTTACTAGACCCATAGATCCATTACCCATTATTGCCATCTTTTTCACCAATGGCATCTGAACTATTAGAAAACTAACATCACAAGGTCTAACATTGCCATTAGTGATGTCATCAAATCTTGAAATAAAATAACTACTATTGTTACAAAATCAGTCCACTTGTAGCTATTGGGTCCTACGATCCATTTGCTCTACTAAAGCCATTGACTCATTTGCTACAACTACTGGACCCATAGATCCGATTGTTACTATTACCATCTTCTTCACCAACAACATCTAAAATGTTAGAAAATTGACATCACAAGGTTTAGCATTGTCATTTGCTATTATTGTCATCTTGTTCACCAACAACACCCATCAACACCATCTAATAGATAATTAAAAAAACAAATCAAGACCAAAATATCACTAAACAAACCTTCCAGTAAGGCAAATTGAACAAAAGAAATTTGCACTTCACTCCAATCTTGTGAGATGGATTATCATCCTCTTTCTAACCATTTAACATCCATCTCTCATACAAGTTAACATGTTGCAACACCTCATCTCTTGACATAATCATAGGAGTAGACCTTATTTCGATCTTGTAATCAAAGTCATGAGCATTGAACCTAAGTGGGTGGTTTGGTCTTATAAGCCACCTACAATGGTGGCAATAAACCATCTTCCTTAGCACTTTTGAATGGAGAGAACATGTGTGTTAGGCCACATGCTAAACAACCTTTGTATCCTTTTGTCATTTGCTTAGATAATAATCCATATGTTGGCAAGTCATGGATTGACCATATTAGAATAGCGTGCAAAGCGAACCTCCTAGACCCTTCTGGATGAGTCACATCCCAAGCATCCACCCCCTTCCAAAGCTCTTGCAACTCTTCAACCAAACAAAGCCATGTAAATATCATTATTATTGTTTTTTATTAATTCTTTCCCTTCAATCAATAGAATAAGCATTAGGAAACTTTTTGGTGGTGAGCCATGGAGGTAAGTTATAATTAAGAACAAGCACCGGCCACGTAAACCATGAAGTTGACTGGTTTCTGAATGGGTTGACCCCATCCAATGCAAGACCAAGTTTCAAGTTCCTTGGGTTTGTAGCAAACTTTGGCCATGTTGAATCAATGTGAGCCTATGCTTTGGAATTAGTAGCATGCCAAACCAGTCCATTTGTACTTTTGTTGGATTGGTGCCACCTCATCAACTCTAAAAGGATGGAAGCCCTAAACATCCTCTTTAGCCTAGGAGTCAAATGCTTCAACACCTTTCTAGGCACCTTGTTATGCCATGGCACATATAGGGATTGACCACAAATAGGTCATTTAATTGCTTCGTTGCATATTGTGGAACAATATGCAACCTTTTTCACATGCATTAATGATGTTATACCCAAGGCCCAAATTTTGAATTAAGCTTGTGGCTTCATAGTGTGATGGTTAGGTTTTGGTAGAATGGAATTTTGTAGCAATGCAACAACTCATCCACAAAACCATTGGTGACCCAATGTGTCACATATGTATTTAACAACATCAAGGTGCATGTCAATCTACTAAGGTCACTCCCTCCATATAATGGCACCTTAAATTCTACTACTAATTTCAAGAAATGGGGGTCATCTGATCTAGGCTAAAGCATAGTTTTCTTTTCCCTTGACCTCAGTCTAGGTCCAAATCCATGTCAGTCCCTAATTCAAAAATATCTTCCCTACCTTGATTAACAATTTCCCTTATGGATTCATCTACAACTGCATCACATACCTACCAAGTTTCATTCAAGGCCCTTGCCATCTAAACCCTCAACTTTGATATCATCATTGTTGGCCCCAACTTGTACAGAGGGCAATGGTGGTTCATAAGATGGAATTGCAACAGTAGTTTACCCATTAAACACCTAATCCTCAATTGCAACATTTGGCAATGGTGGTTCATTGTTTGGAATAGTAGCCCCCCCATAAGCACCCAGTCTTCATTAGATGAATTAAGTGGTGCATCTTGTACAACAAGTGCATAGATAAATAGGTTAACTATGACATACATAATTGAAGTGTTCCTTGAAAAATGTCTTAGGTTCACAAAGTCACTAGAGCATTTGAACAAATATAAATATGGTCAACCATTTTCCTTTTGCTTCATGTCTAGATGTACAAAGTTGCCACCCCAGAACACAATAGGTTATAAAACATAATAAGGTATATAACACAACAATTGTAGTACATAAATTTAATAAACTTGGGCATGCATTTCAAATTATGAACACAGTTTGTAGATGTAGTTTGCCTCCAAGTGGAAAAAAAACAATCATAAATCACAAGGTCCATCCTTTTGTCCACTTGAGGATAGAGCCAGAAGGTTAAGTATTTTTCCCATGGTGGTGTACATGGCTAGCAACATTGTCTAAAACATGTGTGTAATCCCACAACAAAGATGTGTTAATTCAACAAATTTTTAGCTTGTGAATTAAAGGGTGATCATGCATGTCTTACCCATCAAGGCTTGACACATCACAAAGTGGGGTCATGTCCAGAGGTGTTAAAGTGTTGATGGACCACCATGCTCGAATATGACCTGCCTCCATGGCAAAAATTATAATTGTAGGTCATTTTATGATGCCTATTAGAGATGACATATGCTTTTTCCTATTGCCAAAGCTTTTTGTTTCTTGCACATAATCAAGTTGCATGGTACATAGGGCCATTCACTCCAAATGAACCCAACCTATTAAGACACATCCTCACTTGTGGTGGCCCAATTCACAGAACATGAAATGTATGTCAAGAATATTGTAGTGTTATGTTGTTAATAACATGACAAAAATCATGAAATGTAAAAAATGCAAAAATGTACAATAGATATGTGAAAAGCCCACATAACCCAATGGTTGAGTTGTACACCCATCATAATCCAATGCACACACCCCATCTATCCACCCTACTAAAGTTTGTTTTCGAGAATTATTTCGTTTAAACAAAATAAGAACATTGTAAGACAAACATTCTTACATTATGAGGTGGAAAATAGTCATTCATTGCATATTGATGATCATGATAGGCCAAGCACATTCCTAGGCATCCATTTAATTATAGTTAAAACTCAACAAGAAACATACCTTGTAGATTGTACTTTCAATATCTACAGAGAGGAACAACTTTGAAATAGGCCATCCTGCCATAATAATTCCCAAAGTGAGCCCAACTACAAAGAAAACTAATCTAGAAGATGCATGTGTCCAATCGATTTTGATAAATCATAGTTGTGGGTCCTAACATGGCTCTTTAAAGGCATCCATTGGGACACAACAATTACAAACACAACATTGGTGTAATTGTAATCTTACTTACAAAATGTTGACATACATAAAGACCATATATACATTAATAGCTAAATCCATTCACCTATAAATGGGCTCATAAGTTCAAGTGCATCCACCAAGTGTCAAATTGTTTTCCATTGAAATCGACCTACAAAAATCCAAGGAAATCGTTATAACTCATCTCATAAACACTACCCACAATGACACATGACTTCACATGGGGATTGTGACTGATGGTGGGTTGCTCTTCCAATATAATATGTGTTTTCAAACTTGCAAAAAGTGTACATGATATAGAAAGTAAGGTATAAAATGTTTAATATGTCCTATATCTTCTAAGGTTGGAACATGGTGCTTTCTATACCATAGATAATGAATTGTGACAATTTATTGATGTCCATTATTTATAAGTAGTGGGTGTTGATGCTAAGTAAACCTTGATCTCCTTAGAAAACTTTGAAAACCCAATCTACAAAGTCCAACATCAGGAGTTTCAATTACATCTCCATAAGCAAAATGGAAGACCTAGTACTAATGTCCAAGTGTTCTAAGACCCATAACCTCCAAGAAAATGTCCACACGGTCCCCATTCAAGTCGCAACAACTTAAGGAAGGTGTCTTTAATTGCATTTCCTTGTGCTTAATAAATAAAATGAGCTACACATGCCTTACCTATCATGAACATAGAAACCTAGCCCAATCTAGGGGGTTGCATAACCAAAAGCTTTCAATTTGGGGCATCTACAACTTGTGGTTTTAGAATAGCATGCAACAAAGGTTATAGTGTCGTTCAACAATGTTGATAAGCATCAAAATTTTACAAAATTAAATATCTTGTTGTAATAGTGTTTCAACCAGATCTTAATAAACCAAAGTATATGAATGTGGTACATGCCATACGCATGCAAACATGAACAAATCCATGCACATGAAGAGATGTAAAAGGTTGCATCCACATGTGTACTGTTTAAGGAAAATTATGTTATAAGCAAACCATAATCAAGATGGAAATCTAATATGTAAATAGCTTTTGACATTTACATCTTATGGTTTTTTTAGGGTTTGACTAGTATGCATTGGCAAAACCAAGAGGGGAGGTGGTGGTAATGTGAAAAGCAACAACAAATCCTCCTTTTTTCCTACACAACAAAATCCAGACCATAGGTGCCTTTAAAGCTTATGCGATAGGTACATTGTGGGGAATGCACCCACCTCTTTACAACGCAGTTGATACATTCGTAATTCTGACACATGTGTCCATAATAGGTTGCATCCTCCAATGTGCATTCCATAATATACCTGCACCTTGCATAAACGGTTAATATGCACCCACCAATGAATTATTCTGACAATTTTTATTTGTTGTTCAATAAGGAGATGTGTAACCATCTACAACCTTGAACAACGTCAAGTACAACCCACACTAACTAAGTACATAACATAACCATATTTGAATATGAACAACAAACCAAAATCACACTAACTAAGTACATAACATACCCATACCTTATTATGAACAACATTTCACATTACATTCGTGCAAAGATCAAGTCTTGAACACAATCACTAATCGGCACAATAGACCCTAAAGTCGTACAACTATAAGAATGACAAATAATGCATAGGATTAACAAAGTTGAATTCTGACTTTTTGAAAATTACAACTTGGGCAATGATGAATTACCTAACACCAACTTGAAATGGATTTGAATGTTTGTGAAGTTAGTGCATATAAGTTGCAACCACATTGTGTGTTCTGTTTCTGAAAACATGGTTGGAGGATCTTGGCCTCCATGACATTGACAACCATTGACAACTAACAACCATTGTTAGGAAACATTCTTCTCTACAACATGCAATGCCTAACATAAGGTGCTTATTGTCATGCATCCTAGAGCCTATGTGCATAATGGTCAATTGCAACACAAGTTGACCAAACTTGGGATGGTCCAAGAGCTATGATAAATTACAATGCAACTCCAATAGAAGCCAAACAATCCTTAAAGATTGTTTGTAACCGTAAGCGAAGGTTAGACTAACCCTAAAAGTTGTTGTAAAGTAGTTGCAATTAAAAAGGCTAAGGGTCTTGACAAGAAAATCTTTAAAAATGGATGTTGTTCACTCGATGTTTTTGTTTAACTCAAGGATCCTCCTCCATGGCTTGCAGACATTTCCAATTCTTCTTTAGATCTCATGAACAATTCTATAGCCCACAAATTGCAAAGTATTTATACAATAGAATCCCCGAGTACCAAATAGTATAAACACATTATTGGTGCTTAACCTTTTAGGGTTATTGGATTGAGTCTGCCTTTTAGGTTGCCCATGTTCTCTTGGGTTCTAGGGCTAAACATCTAAAACTCCTTGGATTGCACATTAATTCCAATGCTAGATATTTGTTTAATTTGACCATAACAGTATGTGGTGTATTAGTTAAGAAAACTTGCACCTTTTTTTCAAAATGTGAACACATAAAATCACTAGCTATTATATTCATTGTCCATAGATAAATTCACCACCTTATTCATCATTTTTTAACATTTTTGTGTATGATCCATAAATACATTGGAATTTGCCCATTGAAATATCTTTTTATTATTTGCCAACTAGTAGTACATGCTCGCTATGGAAGTAGCTATCTCATGTAATATTGCATTCAAGATTATGTGAAATAGTATGTAACAACTATAAACTAAGGAAATTTTAAACCTGATTTGTGATCAGGATTGTTGGATGTGGATTAGAATATCACTAAGTAACAGTCTTGAAGGATTCATAATGTACTTATCTTGTGCATGAATAATGCTAATAGAGGCTCCATGAGAAGGTTGCAAAAAGTCCCTAAAGGTTTTCTTCTACCAATCCCACTCCAACCCCCTTCAATGGCTCCCTAAGTAATGACCACATAAGGCCTGTGCAAATCATCAAAAAATTGTTATTATCCTCCCAATTGCATTCACATGTTTTTTACTAGAAAAAAACTCATGCATTGGACCAATCCTTCGACTCAACCATGGGAAATGGAGAAACTTTATAGCTCTTTATGATTCATTGATCACAACATCTTTCTTACTTTTCTACATGTGAACAATGGCACTAGTTTTAAGCCTATTGGTATTTTGGGAAGGTGTGTACAATTCAAGAAAAAAGCCATTGTGGAAGTTTTTCTAGTTGATCCACTGCCCAAGTCCATAGGCACATCATGTAATAATTAGAGATGTTCAAACCTATGTTCCACACAATTCTACTAAAATGAAATCCATCCCTTACAATGGAGGCCAATTTTTGATAGCCTTTTTGTCAAGTTTGTTTTCAAAGCAAGTTGCATGGTTTTTGGAACTTGTTAAGTGACATTTTCATGGTCCCAAGGTTCAGGGCTTAGGGTAAATCCTGAACCCTAAACTTGCATATGCAAAACTCCCACCTAAAGCAAAATGATGGGTACCCTTCTTTCCAATAAAATGGCAAGTTCAAGAAGAGAAAAACACTTGGGTGAGATTTCATGATCTCTTCCATGTCTTTTCTCTACATGGTGCTTAGTACATGGCACACATATATGTGCATTATCATATAAAAAATCACTTTCATCAAGACAAAAATATGTGACTATATTTGATGGAGAAATCCTGAATGAATGGAGGAGCAAAACATTCAAAACAAACCCACATAAAAAATATTCCTAATTACATCAAGATTGAAAAACAAAAGAATGTTAAATGGCTTGATGGACATATTTGATTTCTACATTTCTTCTCTTTCTTGGTTCTAATTGCACAAGATCCCTACCCACATAAGTTGAAGAGAAAAAACATGTGAAATCTCATGGTTGTAGAGGTTTGCACTTGAACACTAAGAAGACTAATACTTTTGCCCAATTCCTACACTAATCTTGTTTATAACTATGAGACCCATAGGGCCCTCCACATAGAAATTAGAACAAGCAAAGGTTTAACATGCAAAACACTTGTTTACTTGGTTGCCATTGAAGCTTCTGATTTTCCCCAAGTGTGCAATCAACATGTAGCGGAGTGCAACACCATTTTTAGAATCTATTGGTGGATTCTAAGAAAACTTGATTTCTTGCACAAAAAAAAAGGAAATATTCATTCTCCAAACAAAAAAAAATCCCAAGAGAGGAAAGATAAACAAGCATCAAGCTTCTTCTCCAACACTTGACATTGTGACAAGCCCAATGTTGTCAAATTGTTGTTTATGGGCATGAAGAAAAAGGGTATATTTTACAACACCTCAAGAGCAACAAATTGATCAAGTGCATCCATAGAAGACCACATCGAGATTTTGTTCCTTCCTACCTTCATGCCATCATGGTAACAAACATGACCATTCATATGGATTGTTGGCATCAAATTTGATGAGCCAATTGTTAGTGCAAGAAATAAATATTCAGTGAATGATTAATCATGTTCTAAGGTTCCATCTAGAAGAAGGCATCATAATGTTGTAAAAGGTTTGAATTTTGTATCCTTGTGATAATGATTAGTAGTAGAGTTAGAAGAGTCCGGATACCAAAGTTGTTGAAGGTAGTTGCCATTCAAATATAATTGCTACAAGCTATACCCCCAAACAAAAAAACAACACAAACTTTCACTCTCACAAATTCATGTTCATGTTTAGTAAGATTGCAAATTTCATAATCCATATTTCCACCCATTATGAATCTTTTCGAGCATCCCTACTAGTGCTCAATATGTCACCATACAAAAGTACTTTTCACATCCAACTCTAATTATTATTATTTTTCCAACCTTGCCCATAGATCTAAAACTAGGATTGCAAATAAGTGGGAGAATACTAATAGCAACCCACCTAGACCAATCAAACTATCTAGTTAATCAACATCAAATGTTGGGCTTTGTTGTGGCTTTTACTAGCCTTTGCATCTCGTGCAAAAATGTTGGGTCAAAACCATATCGTTGAGCCAAACCATGCATGTTTTGACTTTTCTTCATCCAATTTTCTTTTGCAGGGCCACATACTGAGCACTGGTGCACTATTTTTAAAACAAACTTGATTTCTCCACATATGGGTAGCCCTAAAAAATTTATGTAGAGCTGAAACTTTGCATTGGAACTCTATTTGAATGACCAAAACTCCAACAAGGAGGAGTCTTTGGAAGGTACAAGTCTTATTGGGTTAAAGTCTAATTAGGTGAGAAAGAAAACTATTAGATTCTCTTAAGTGCACAAAAGCCAAACCCACATTTTGAAGGGAATGAAATCAATATAATTTCACAATCTCATTCCAATTGTCAAACAAGTTGTCTTCAAGTTCAAAAAACATAGTGACTTGAATCCTCCAACAAAATGCTGACCGGTGGTTGTTGTTTACGTGCAGGTGGAGACCACTTGCCTTACCCCACCTTCCCACATCAAACATGAAAACAAAAAGACAAATCGTGGCACTCAAATGAAAGATGTTCAATCCAGCTTGAAAACACGAACTGCATGCAACAAATGTCTACCATCATTTCAAAAAGAATAATAAGCAATTAACATGGTGGTAGCCAATAAGTACCTCAATACCCTGCAACTTATTTCCACAAAGGGATAACTTTTCAATTTTTGGAAGACACCCATTAAATGCTTCTACTTGCATTAAAAAATTCAACATTGAATTAACTAACTTTAATGTTGCAAGGATTTTAAAAATTCAAAACATTGAACTCACATTGATAGCAAAACACAATTGGTAAGAAGTGTCAAAAGATTCCCAAAAACAAAAATTAGAGGAATACATTAATAAAAAATGGCCATTTTACAATTGGTCCATGTGACTAATTTTTAGTTGTAAGCAACATTTGCAACTAAAATCTTAATAATTGCGTTAGACAAGTTACATTGACACTAGTCGCAAATGACAATGAATTTTGGATGAAAGAAAAAGTCAACAAAATACGCTTTCATCCTTTCACTAGTCATATACGTATTGTTGTTTACATCTAAGATGCGACTTGTTTGGTGAACAATGGGAACAAGTTATGTGCTGCCAAGTGTTCCAACTTTTTAATAACTAAAAATATTTTATTATTATTTTGAAATAATCTAAAACGTTTAATTTTTATGTTTGGATGGTTTAGATTATGACATATGGTGCAATGAAAATTTGCCACATGGCATATTAATTGAAACTTTCCAAATTAAATTTAAATCAATATTTAGGTACATAGGTTGAACTATGTACCTACCTACCTATATACCTACCTACACAAATAGGATGAACACCTATATAAATAGAACTTATTTACCTACCTAGGCCAAATACCTACTTAGGTAGGTACGTAAGTAGAAAAGAAGGTAGGTAAGTTAGGGAAGTAGGTAATTAGGTGTAAGTACATGAATATTTATATTTTATTTTGGGTTAAGTCATTTTTATTGACTCATCCCATATGCCCATCTTTTTAAATATGAAAATGTCAAACAAAACAACTTGCTTATATACTTTTCAAGATAAGAATGAAAGCCAAAACATATGGGATAAAAATTTTAGTTGCAAGTCATTTGCAACTAAACATTTTTAGTTGCAAACTACTTGCAACTAAGAAAATTTATCCCATATGTTTTGGCTTCCATTGTCATCTTGAAAAATATATAATTAAATAGGTAAGTGACAACTAATTAGTTAATTAATTAGCTAACTAATAAAATAATAAAATAACTAATTACTTAATGAATATAATATATAAAAATAAATTAATAAACTTGCAACATAATTAATCAACAACTAAATTAGAAACCAGCTAATTCATTTTATAAAGTATCCAACTAATTATTTTTTATAGTAATAATCATCAATATCTTATGGTGATTGAACTAATTATATTATTAGTTATTATTAAATATTACTTAATTTATTAGCTAGATAAACAATAATAATATTCAACTTTAAATATATATTAGCTATAATAATCTATCAACCAATTTAATTAACTAGTAATGGGTAATATGAAATAATTAGCTAATTATTAATAGCTGATAAATTATTATTTCATAACGAAATAAATTAATATAATAACTGAAAAATTAAATATTTAATAATATAATTAAAACCTAGCCTAGGCTAACTATTTTATTATAATTATTTCCATTATTATTTTCATTTATATAGTTAATAATAAATATAAATGTAAATATTTAATAGTAATAATAACATTAATTCAATTATTATTGTAGCTAGTTGGTAACCAAGGTTAGCTATTTTATTTTTATTATTCATATTATTACTTCACTCATTAAAGCTATTTATGAACTATTACAATAAATGTTTTATATTTTAATAAATATATTTTTCCTTCAAAAATAATTTTTGCATTTGTATAATAATTTATAACTTTCCATTCTTATTGATACATTAATTATTATAAAACAATAAAACTGAAAATAAAAGTTATATATCAGTAATTGATTATAATCATTGAATTATTTATATATATATTAGTTATAAATTTGAAATATGAAAACTTAAATCTATATATTAATATTTCCTTGATACTACAACAATTGGGTGACAAAACAATGTTCAATCAATTGTTTATGGTGGATGTCACATAGTTAGAAGAGGTGGAAGTAATTAATGGCGAGATGACTTAATTGATAATCAAGAGCAAGAGGTTGGAGACGAACAAGACATACATGTTTTCAAGAAAAGAAGGAAGGATCTTTGGGACCCTCATATGCATACATAGTTGATTGAAGAGGCTCAAGCACTTGTTGATGATGACTTTATGGATGGGATCAACTCGAAAGAAAATGAAGACATTGAATGGGACCATGTTAGAAACATGGACATCTGGGATGATTAGCAAACCATGGTAGTTTTCAATGGAGGTTAGATTTTAGTAGAATGTAGTTTGCAAGAAAATGCTAGAATAAAAAAAAAGATATTTCATTATCATCGGAATCATGACAAACTCGTGTTCAAGGATTTGTGTGTGCCAAGACCTAATGAGTGTAAACAACTCATTTTGGACCTTCATGAAGAAATTGGTCATTTTGGAAAAAGGTGCACATTTGCGAAGGTTAATTAACGATACTTATGGCATAATAAAATTGGAGATGTGCAGACTGTTATTTGTGTTTACAAGTAGTGCCAAATGGTGAAGTGGACTGGTAGCATTAGGTCCAACATAGAAGAACTAAAGAGTATACTTGTTTGGGATCAGTTTTATAGGGTAGCACTCGATACTGCAAGATCGTTACCCAAGACAAACAATGGCAATAGATGCACTTTAGTTGCAATTGACACTACTCCAAATGGGTAGAGGCCAAGGTTATTGCTAAGCATGAAACATGGATTGTTGTTAGATTCTTGGAGGACAAGATCATCTGCATATTTAGAATGCCAAATTATAATTTGATTAATAATAACAATGAATGGGTGGCTAAATTTGATCAGTTATGTAAAAATTATGGGATTACGCATCAATACACAACACCTCCATGGCCTAGATGTAATGACATGGCAAAGAAAGTGGTCAAGACATTGAAACATGGATTGATTGTTCTTTTTGTTACTTCTGAACATGCCCAAGACTGGGATGAACATTTGCCACGTATTTTATTTGGCTGTAGATGTGGTGTACATGTTAGCATTAGGTTCCCACCTCACATGGTTTTGATTGGATGCACTTCGAGGTTGCAGGTTGATAATTTCTTGAGTCCCCTAGCTAGAACATATGATGTAAATGAAGATCCAACAAAACTTGCTAAGTGGATGATTGAAAAGATGTAGCTCATTGCAAGCATGCATGGTCAGGTGATTAAGAATGTGGGTCAAGCTCAAGCAAGGCAAAAGAGGGCATATGCATCAAGAAAACGAAAGCTATTATTTGTGGGTTTCACTAAAGGTGAAACTTATGTCAAGATGAAAAACCTTGGGAAGAAAAAATCATTAGCATCAAGTTGGGAAGGTCCGTTTCTTTTCATGAAATATTTAGATAACAATGGATTTCAGGAGCAGGACAAGGGTGGCATAATTTGTGTTTTCAAAGGAAAGGATGAAAACTTTTGGGATAGACCTAGAAGGGATTTGTAGGTCTTCAATCATGTACCATGAAGTGGTGGTGATTTAAGGATTTAGTCAAAATTTTTTGGGAGTGGTTACACATGTGGCAAAGAAATATGGATTTAAGGTTTTTGTTTGAAAATGGTCTTCACTGTTGTTATCTTGGTGCTAAAAACTACCTCCTATCTTATCGTATTATCATGCAAGAGAGCATGTATGTTGAGGAGGTTTTATGTTGATGATAACTATGTTTTTAAGAAGGAGCAAAAGGGTTAAGGATTGGTGTTATGTTTTTTAAAAAACTTTCTGTGTAGTGGAGAATGGTGTGAAGAGGGAGTTGGACAATGGCACGAGGTTATAGGAAACATAAAAAATGCCCAAATAAGCTTTCTAGTTTTGGTGTTTTGAGGTTTGTTTTGAAGCTTAGATTCAGGGATTTTTGTGTTTAGACGGTGTTGTTTGGTGTCAGTTGGAGTTTGGGGTAAATGCCCATAAATAGAAACTAATGTTCTGTTAACTCCAAAATTTTGGTTGCCTTAGAGTTATAAACAAAATGTTAGGTTTTAATAGCTCTCTAGACGTAGAGAATGGAATGGATAAAAGGTTTTAATGGGTTTATTGATGGTTAGTTATGGAATTCACCGCTCATATTATACATAACTGAGTCAAACATTAATTATTAATTATTATTGAAGATGGTTGAGTACTTGGGTATTGGGAGCTCCGAACAATGATCCCTTGATGGGGAGGATGGGTGTGTATTGCAATTTTCTCCAAGTTCTTGCCTACAAAGAGAACACTTATCAAACACCTTCTTCTAACCATAAGTTGTTTATGATTGGGAAGTTAATTACAATTGAATTAGTTTGTGAGAATCCATAACTAGTAATCAAAAGAGCCATAGAGAGGGGCTTTATAATGCTCTATCCATTGTCTAGCCTCATTTAAGATTAGCTTTGCTTGGGACATTGTGATTTTATTGTTGTGTGAACCTTCACAATTGAGGTTCAAATGAGACAAGTATGTGCAGTAAAATGTGTGAATTGATGACATAGTTTTTGTGTAATTTAGAATGCCCTTCTTTTTCGGTTACAGTAGTTCTTATGCTTATGATTAGTTTGTGCTATGAAAAGTGGACAATAGAAGATGAAAAATGAAAAAAATTATGCATATTTCATTCAATATGGATGAAAAATGAATGTTTATAACATGTCAGGCAGCTCACACAAATATGTATGTAATCAAGAATAATTTGTCAACCTAAGTGTATAACATCATTATGCCACATTTTGACATAGTTTTGGGGCAATTTTATTCCAATTTTTCATACTTAGTTTGGAACATGGATAGTTTTTTATGAACATGTCACCAATTAATGCTAGATCTTTGTTTGGACAATGGCCAATGATGTTAAGTAAAAACTAAAATAAATAAATAAGTTTGCGTGATCATGTTTCATGGGGACTGGTTTATGTAGGGACTGGTTTATGTAGGATGGGTATTTTGGTGATTGTCATTGTGATAATTCCATAGTCATTTTGTATTATTATTTCGTTATAGATCAAATTCCAATTCGGGATTGTTCTTTTATTGTTTGTTTTGCAGCCTTTCAATGGCTTTGTTTATTTTTATTTTGTTATTTTTTTTACATCCTTTCAATGTATTTTTATTAATGTGTATTTTGTTGTGAACTTATGTAATGAATGGGACTTTCATTGGCATTTTGCCTATCAAATCACGAATGTAAAAAAATATTAATGAAACAAAATGAGATATGATGAAATAGCCAAAATTTTATCTTTTGAAAAAACAAAATTAATGACAACAAAAGTATTATGTGCACAAAAAAATAAAATCATCGTCACTAGTAGTGCGACGGAGCCCAAATAAATAAATAAGGAAAACAAAGAAGCACTGGAATATGGAACCCTAATCAATCCCATGTCCTCAATGCTCATGACTTGTGGGGACATGATGCTGATGGGCCGCTAAGACATGGACTATTCAGGGGAACATGGAAGTCGTGGCCTCGCGAACATAAACACTTGACGTTGCGTGCGTGCGTTCTAATAGAGGGCAGCGATGGCGACAGAAGGCTTCAATGCGAAGGTAGCGCCAACGCGAGGCACACTTTTCCTTACAAAATTTCTGAAGTTGTTTCTTTGCTTGTGACATAGGTAGGAGTTCTGATCTGCTGCTGTCTCGTTTGAAAATCTTTTTGCCAAAAAATCTGGTTGCAAATCGCTGTTTTTTCTGCACGATTTGCACCCAGATTTAGGGTTTCATGTCGACGAAGAGCTGCATGTTCTTTCTGATGACATTTTGAGCAGATTCTGAATCCTGAATTTGAATTTAGAATCCGAATGTGCAACGGGGAGACTGACAGCTTTTTTTTTAATCACAGAGTTTCGTTCACATAGATGACCATGATGCTCAGAGAACGGTCTAGGGTTAGTATAGATTGGGAGAGAGGTGGCGAGGCGA
>Ga0116229_10002043_pt1 | contig 32362 bp, 16 predicted proteins | sample S1TSphgellanicum_3_FD_87313 | JGI IMG/M metagenome (GOLD analysis project Ga0116229, IMG submission 87313) | Host-associated microbial communities from peat moss isolated from Minnesota, USA - S1T2_Fc - Sphagnum magellanicum MG | ecosystem: Host-associated > Plants > Peat moss > Unclassified...
ATAAATGGATTTTTTTTGTTAATATAATAATACTACCTATGTTAAGCTATTTTCAATTATTATATGACTATTTTTCATTAATTTAAATTATTTCACCCTACATTATTTACGGCTATTTATGGCTATTCTCAATTACTTTTGGTTATTTTTGGTTATTTTTGGCTATTTTAACTTATTTCACCTTAGGTTATTTTCAGCTATTGTAATTTTTTTGGCTATTCTATGTTATTTTTGGCTATTGTAGATTATTTCAATTTATACTACTTGGAGTTATTATAAATTACTTTTGGCTATTTTAACTTATTTCACCTTAGATTATTTTCAACTATTGTAAGTTTTTTTGTCTATTCTATGTTATTTTTGGCTATTGTAAATTATTTCAAATTAGACTACTCGTAGCTATTATAAGTTATTTTTGGCTACTAAAAGTTCTTTCACCTTAAGTTATTTTTGTTTATTATAAATTATTTCACCTTAGATTATTTTTGGCAATCCTAAGCAATTATAATATATGGCTATTGGTTATTCTTTTATTAGTGTTATTAGTGATTATTAATGGCTATTAGTACCTATTCTATTTGTGGTTATTAATGTTTTTTAGTGGTTATTCTATTAATAGTTATCAGTGGTTATTCAATTAATGGTCATTAGTAGTTATTCTATTGGTGGCTATTCGTGGTTATTCTATTAGTGGCTATTGGTGGTTATTATATTAATGGCTACTGGTGGCTATTTTATTAATGGCTACTGGTGGCTATTCTATGAATGGTTATTGGTGGCTATTCTATTAATGGTTATTCGTGATTAATCTATGAATGGTTATTGGTGGTTATTCTATTAATGGCTATTGGTGATTATTCTATTAATGGTTATTGATGACTATTCTATTAATGGTTATAGGTGGCTATTATATTGATGGCTACTGGTGGCTATTTTATTAATGGCTATTGATGGCTATTTTATTAATGGCTATGAATGGTCATTTTATTAATGGTTGTTGGTGGTTATTCTATTAATGGTTATTGGTGGCTATTCTATTAATAATTATTAATGATTATTCCGTTGTAAACCATTGGTGGTTATTTTATTGGTGGTTATTGATGGCTATTTTATTAATGGTTATTGTATTATAAGTTATTATTGGTTATTATATGTTATATTACAACTATTGGTGATTATTGTATTATAAATTATTCTTTAATATTCTATGTTATAATATCATTGGTAGTTATTATATTATAGGGTATTTAAAATTATTTTTCATAGATTAGTATTTTTTATTCTAAGTTATTTTTAACTTATGTCATTATGTTTTGTTTTAGATTATTTTTTAGTTATTATGCTTAGGATAAAATAATTTATAATAACATAAAGTAAAATGACCTTGAATAATTAAAAATATGACTTGAAATAACATATATTAATTTAAAATGAAATAACCTAAATTATAGCTTAAAATTAGTTTAATAATTTAATTTAAAATATTTTAAAAACTTATAATAAACTAGTTAAAATACTTTTAAGGTAAAATAAAATATAATAATTTAGGGTATATTAATTTATAATAGCCCATAATAACATAAAATATAAGTTATAATAACTAAAGTAACTTAAAATAATATAGGGTATATCATAAACTAACATAGATAAAATATTTTTAAAAACATAGAAATAAACCTATTTGCTATAATAAATTGTAATAGTGAATTATGTTAACTAGTAATGAAACATGATGTCTACATAATGATATTATAGTGAAATAATTTTCATTAGGTGAAATTAGTAAAATGCAATGAAGTTATTTCACTTTTAAGGTCCCATAGTGATTTAAGCTAGTAAATTACACCCCACTTTGGTAGTAGTGTGGGTTCCTTCCCATTCACACCTTTTTGGTGTTTTCTTGAGGAGGTCATTTCCATTTTATTCTAAACGGTTTGCAAAAAATAAAATGGTACAACTTATTGAAGAAATTAATTTTTAAATTGTTTAAATATAAATAGGTTCCCATAATCCATTATGAGAATATATTTATAAATATATCCACTATTTCACATCATATTAAAAAAAACCTTTTATTTCAAGTGTTTTAAAAATTATACAAGGAGCGACTCTTCAAGGGTGTTTTAGAATTTAATATTTTTTGAGTATTTTTGTTTTATAAATGACGTGAATGAAATTGCTTCAACTTTAAAGAAATTTGGTAACCTTAAAAATTTCAACATACATGTAAATGCACTTTCCACTAATGTCTTAAATTTTTTGTTGACAAACATGTTTTGTTTGGAGGACTATGGAATTTTTAATTGTCTTATGATTTCAAAAATGTTTGGAATTCTTTTCAAATTTATATTTTCCAAAAAATCAATGGTTCAAGTTAGAAAATATGTCATTTTCTCTTTAAATTGTGTTTGGGTAGGACCACATACATCACTATCTACAAGTTTCAAAAGTTGAGTAGTTCTTTGATCTTGTCCTTTTGAAAACCACTTCTTTTGTTGCTTCCAATGCAAATAACTAGTACAAAATGATAAGAACCCATTTGGTTTGACACAAATCCATTTTACCATACATTTCTTTGCCATGTCCTTCAAATGTTTTTATCCAAGATGACATTCTTTTGATACCACGTATGAAAATGTATAGATGAATCCAATTGATATTGTAAGTCGTGTTATTTTTACATTTAATTGTCTTCTTTCTTCTTTCTTCATCTTAAATGAAAATTTAGAGTCCTTTTTGGGGTGCGATCATAGACAAATGAATCAAAACCATGTTAAACGACTAAAAAATTATCAATTTTGTTAAACATATTTATATAATGTCATTTTAATGTCATGTTGATTAAGGAAATTTTTGTTAAATGATTTATATAAATGTTGAAGAATTTTAAAAAAATCCAATAAATTGAGTTTTGGTTTTAGTAAAGGACTTTTGAACTTTAACACCAAAAAATCAAATTTATAAAGCACTAGGCTAAGGAATTTTTGAATAAATAAATTTTGATGGGAAAAAAAATGATGATAACCTACCATCCACACACAAAAATCATTCATAATTAAAAAATTGTGGTACTTTTAATTTTTTTTAGAAACTCAAAATATAATTTCAAAATGTTCAAATTTCAAGAGTCATTTGTTAGATGTAAATGGGTAATAGTGTGTATGACATATGAAAAAAATTGTGGCTTATGATAAAAAAAATTAAAGGTTAAAGTAGATATCATATTTTAACATGATTTGAAATTATGATCATTTTTCAAGACGAAACATAAAATTTGGTAGAATCTATACACTTAAACAATTCATATTTATTCAAAAAGAGTTAACACAAATTATATAAATTATTGGGGGAATTGTACATATTTCTAAAAACATGTTGCAAAAATCCTTCAAAAATTCCTTTCTATGAAAAAATCAAAATGTCCACAAAGGGTCAATTTGTGATTGGGTCCATTGTCAAAGTTGGCTCATTTGATTGTGATTGCACCCATTGGTTTTGTCCTTTTATATTGAATCCTCTCCCTTGTTATTAAGATTTGCTATTTTTTCCCAACATAAAATGAGGCTACAAAATATTATCCTTAATAAGAAATGATCTTATTTTTCTTCAAGTTAGTGCATCTTGAATGGTTATACTTGCAAAGGTTCAAGATACATACGTTATAACATCATATGAATCAAATATCCTAGATATGAGGGTTTCAAATTGTCATCAAGAAAAATTATCACACAATTCCAATCAATTTATGTAAAGTAGTTCATGATTAATGGATGTGTTCATTTGAATTATGTCCCCATTCAATATAAAACTAATAAATTTTGTTTCCAAATAGGATTTATTATAAGTAGCATGTTTATCATTTGATATAGTCTTTCAAGTTGATCCTAACTAGCTTTAGTTGTGGTTGCATTTATGATATTCAATGGAGGTAATTATTTTCAACATTACTTAAAAGAATTGTTGGTGTGGCCATGGTTTTCTCTTCTCAATTTGTCATGTGGGCATAAACATGGACAAGTTGTGTTCCTTGTCATAGAAAATGACAAGTAACCATAAATCGACTTTAATGTCTTGAAAGTAAAAATATTATTTTAATCAATGATTAATATGAGAATAATATTTTATAAATTTGACAAACCATATTTTTAATATGCATTCAAGTAAATTGTCAAAAAATGCATTTATTTGCAAAAATGTTTAGGTTTACAAAGTAGGTTGCAAATAGATGAAATATTAATTTTTTAAAAATTTCAAATTAATAAGTCATAGAAGATGTTTGTGTATCCTCAAATTGTTCATATTATAGTCATAATGTGTGGAATTTTTAATTAAAAGTAGCTTTGAACTTTGTATTGACTAAGTTAGTTTCAAAACTATTTCTTGTCTACTTTTATGATATTAAAAATTTCAAATTTTGTATTCAACTTATTGTAAATTCAATGGAGGTGATGATTTTATATTTCTATTTACAAAAAACTTTTATCCACTTTCTTGTGCTTATGTCAAAAATTATAAATCGGATTTTAAGTAGCCAAATTTCATGTTAACTTTACCAAGCAAGTTCTATGGAAAAATGGGGAGGCAAATCTATCCCTTTTTCAAACACAAATGCAAGAATGTATCTTTTCTATTGAAAATCATGCCTTTTTCAAACATGTATATTTTTAAAGTTTTTTTTTCAACGCTATATTCATGAACATATTTTCAAATTTGCCTTGTCCACCAATTTTTATTTTGTTTCTTTTCAATTAAATTTGAATTGAATTGAATTGAATCTTAATCCAATTGTTGAATTGAATTGAATTCCAATCAATGTATTTGAATTAAATATAGGAATGTGAATAAAATAAAATAAAATATGAATCCAATTTTGAAATGAATTAAATCAAATTTCAGTTTAATTTAAGGTACATTCAACATCATTCAATATCTTCATTTGGATGGAACTTAACTTCCAAAAAATCAATTCATTATTTCATCAATTGTTCAGTTGATAATCACTAGTGGTGTGTAGTAGTGCAGAGCCCTAGTGATTGAAGAAAAAATGTCTAAGACAATGTGTGTGTGACATAGGTATCTCAATTAAAAATCCGAACTAAAATTATAACCAATTATTAGCTAATATGTATCCTAAGTAATATATTAGTAGAGTAACCTACCTTTTAACAAAAAAAAAAATCAATCTCAAAAAGAAATTAAAAAATAAGGATTAATGTTTTTCTTCAATGTGATGCGAATGAAATTGAATTGAAATATGTGTTCGTGTTGCTTTGGAGGACAAACACATTCAATTTTCACATGTGACAATTGAAAGGTGATGGTTTGGAAAGGTTTTTCACCCAATACAAGTTGAAATCAGCTGCAAGAATTCTCGTCCAAATAGGACAATCACATATGAAACCTAAATCTACTCCCCCCAAACCAACTCCAATCCACCACAATGTATCAGTGTCACTGGAATAATATATGTTATTTATTGTCCCCATCCCCACCCATAAACATGAAAATTTAAAAATTGGGCAATATAAGCCTGGTCTTAAGGTGATATAAAATAAAAAATTTACCATCATTTAAGCAAATCATTATGACCAACCAATCAAAAGAGCAGTCATTTTTTTCTAATGGGTCTTTTGAAGAGCATTGTATCATGTACATATTTATACAACCAAAGTTCAGACCCATTTTCATGCTAATTGAAGGTTGCACTTTATTGGCCTTGCCTACCAAGGCAAGGATATTGTGTTTAGATTCATTATAGAGTATAGTAGCTTAAGGGATTTTGGCCCCTAGATAATAGGTCTATTTTTATAGGAGGATTTTTGAAAGATAATATTTTGGCTTGTGGTGAAACTTGAGATTAGTTATAGAGTTATAATATCTTGAAGGATTTTTTTAGAGGATTTTTTTTGAAGATTATATTTTTGCATGGTGAAATATTTGGGTTTCCATAATTCTTCTTTTGCTTTAAGATACTTTCTAATGTAAATGGCAAGGCCACAGTGTGACACACCCCTTGTTCATTCAAAGTACAATTCACAAGCCATTGTACTCATTGACCACTGGAGATGATGCTATTCTGTTAGCTGTTGCAAGGACCAGTTCACAACAGAAGGCCTATCAAATTTGACCCAGAAAAAAGTGTTTTCTGCAAGGAAAGTTGTGCTAACACTGAAAGCAAAATTGTGAAGTCTAAAGAGTTCTTTCTATATCCAAGAAAGGACCTCCCAAGTGTGTCCTTCAATCCAAGTTGCAAAATATGAGTAAACCACTAGAAAGAAATAACCCACCAGAGTTTGAACTTTGAGCATGTCTTTTAACCACCTGGTCCATTTGACAAGATCCACTGGATGCCTGTTACAACTCAGTTGTGGATGAACCTCACCTGAGTTAATAGATCTGGTTTCATCTTGGTAACCCATTATGTAAGAAGTAGGTCCTCTATATACATATATAGGTAGATAGGTAGGAAAATTAGTGATCATTAGGAGAGTAGATGGTTGATACATAAGTAGGGCTGTTTTTACTACCTTGTGGGTTGTTAGTAGGTAGGTAATAAAAAAGTAACTGAGATGACCACCATGGTTAGCTAGGCAACTAGAACCCAATGAAAAACTGTTTCCTGCTCACTTATCATCCATCCTTCCTTGTGCACTGGTGGGTGCTGAACCTTTTTAACTTTACCTCTTTTCCTTCATTGTGTCCTCCTTTATAGTCAGCTGGACATGGAATAGCAACACAAAGGAGATAGTTGAACTCCTCCAGAGACCAAGGTGTGGTTCACATGCCACAATAGCATTGAAGGTACCACCTGGCATCCCATAGGAGATCTGTTCAACTGCAATGTCTCTGACAATCCAAACATGGAGATGACATACAGTTCCTTTTATGGTAGGCCTGGTAGGCCCTCTTTTAGTTCTGTAGATTGTAAATTTCCCCTCTTCAGGCCTAACCATTTTGCTAAGCTTTCCTGGTCTTTATACAATACATCTGTAATATGAATACTCAACATCAACCAGACACTACTAAAATAAATAACTATGGACTAGGTAATGGCTCGAGCATGGAGGACACCATGCACCTCGACTATTCGCAGGTAAACCGGTGTACTTGAGCTGGTCACCAGACATAACCATCCCTTGCGAGAATTGAGATGCCATCAAGTTTTCATCCTTGCAGAGAGTGGTTGTAAAATCTTCATCCAAGCAGCGAAGGGCTATGGAATCATTAGGCCAATGAGAGCCCAGGGTGATACCTTGTGCTAACTAGTCGGTCACTAATGAAATGAAGGTTGAAGGTTAAGGGCTGTAACTTGTAACTCTTGACGTGACAGCCAATCAGAGAGTCAAGATTCTCCCCAGGGATGGTTATGTATGTATTCATTCTAGACTCCACCAACAGCAACTTAATTCACCTCATCTTCGGAGTGGAAAATTAATGCTTGGTTTTTACCAAGATGGGTAGTCAACAACATCAACAGAGACTGCATTCTTTTCCACCATAAAGCTTTTAGGTACACAAAGAGAAAGCTGCAAAAGGGGGAAAGCAAAAGCAGGAGCTTCAAAATTGGCCGACGAATAGAAGTAAAGTTCCATACTGTTTGCCCACAGCTCCACTTTTGTGTGCTAATTCTGGTCATTGATGAGCATTATTATGAGGGTCAAGACACAGTCTTAGATGATTGGCTCATGGTCAAAAGCTTTCACAAAAGAAATATGTTTTGCACATGGCAAATCATGGGGCTGAAGTTGTAGACTGAAGCAAAGGACCACTCCCCCCCCCCCCTAACTACTAAGTAAGCATCATGAACAATTCTGCTTTTATAATATGGAAAAAAACAGCAAAAGCAAAAGAAAAGAAACTGGTTATGCCAGCTTCTTAATATACAGTTCTACTTTATGTAGCAATTCTGGTCGTTGATGAGCATTTGGAATGTCAAGAGACAGTCTTAAAATCTTTGTGTCATGGTCAAAAGATTTCACAAAGGATATTACAAAAGCTTTTCACAAAAGATGCCACAAAAAGATTTCACAATGTAGACTTCACCAAAGATTTTTACAAAAGTTGTCACCTTGAAAGATTTCACAACCAAAAATTTCACAAAAGATGTCACAAAAAGATTTCATAATTTAGACTTCACGAAAGATTTCACAAAAGTTTCCACAAAAAGGATTTTCACAGCTACAGTTGTGATGATCTGCAATTCAAGGTAAAATTCTGTTGCTGGATCTTACAAAAAAGGAATTCTAGACTTGTTGAGTAGCTAGCTGGCAGCCTCCAAGAAAATTTTCATTTATAAATACCACATATGATCGATGTTGTTGGCAGTACAGTCTAAGTTGAACATTCATTGTCTGGTGCAAATTTCTCTTGAGATTTTGGAGCTCTAATCCATCCTAGAGTCTCGTGACTAGTGTGCTAGCGTTGAACAATTATTTTTCTTTGTTGTTGATCGATCAATCGATCCAGACCGGAGCAGATTCAGCTCGGCGCGGTTCAGTACTCATGGCACCAAGTGGAGAAACGTTGCCGTCTAGCTCTGCCACCATGACCAGTGAGCAGCCCAAGAAGCTTAGCGGTATTAGCACCGAGAGAACGTTGCAAGTGCCTGCAGAAGGACCAGCATCGATACTAGCGATGGATATTGCCGTGCCACCCACGTATTATCTTCAAGACACTTACCCAGACTATCTCTTCAACCTCTGTAACCTCAACCACAAAGAAGCGCTCAAAGCCAAATTCAAGTTCCTTTGTAAGCAAGCTTCTTCTCTTCTCATGATCTCTCTCTCTCTAGTCCAGCTCAGGCTGCGGTTGTGGATTAGTCGCAAGCTTTGTCCCGGGCGATGATGTTTGAGCATTGCTAGACTAATTCACAGCAACTACAATAATCCTTGAAAACCTGAGCTAATTTGAAATTGTGCAAGAAGATTATGCTTGGTAATGTGTGCCTAGTTATTTACGACGAAGGCTGTGCTCGGTAAGGTGTGCCTCGTTATCTACGACGAAGGCTAATCCTTAAAAACCTAAGCTAATTTGAAATTGTGCAAGAAGGTTATGCTTGGTAATGTGTGCCTCGCTATCTACGACGAAGGAGCTATGCTCGGTAAGGTGTGCCTCGTTATCTACGACGAAGGCTAATCCTTAAAAACGTGAGCTAATTTGAAATTTTGCAAGAAGGTTATGCTTGGGAATTTGTTCCTCGTTGTTTACGACAGAGGTTATGTTTGGTAAGGTGTGCCTCGTTATCTACGACGAAGGAGGTTCTTCTTGGTAACGTGTGCCTCGTTATCGACGACGAAGGAGGTTCTTCTTGGTAACGTGTGCCTCGTTATCGACGACGAAGGAGGTTCTGCTTGTTAAGGTGGGCCTCGTTATCTACGGCGAAGGCTCTGCTTGGTAAGGAACCTCCAAATACAAAGCAAAAATGGGAGATGATGGACGTGTGTGTGTGTGGGGGGCAGGTGACAAGACGGGGATCAGGAAACGGCACATGATTCTGACAGAGGAGGTTCTGAAGGCGAATCCAGAGATTTGCACATATATGGCTCCGTCTCTGGAGGCGCGGATCAACATGTCTGTGGTGGAGATTCCGAAGCTGGCACAAGAGGCGGCGCTGAAAGCAATCAAGATTTGGGGCCGTCCGGTTTCCGACATAACACATTTGGTGTTTGGAACAACGAGCTCACTAGACATGCCGGGAGCTGATCTTGTGCTCTCAAAGCTCTTGGGTCTGAAACCAACCATACGACGTGTGATGTTGTACATGGGTGGTTGCAACGGTGGTGCTGCCGTCATGCGCGTTGCCAAGGACCTGGCAGAGAACAACAAGGGTGCTCGAGTTCTCGCGGTGTGTGTGGAAAGTACCATCTTGGGTTACTTGGCACCCAATGAGAACGAAATCGACGAGCTGGTGGCAGCTGCACTGACAGGAGATGGAGGAGCTGCACTCATCGTGGGTTCTGATCCCGAGCCAAACGAACGTCCCGTGTACGAGATTAAATGGGCAGGGGAGACGTTCTTACCCAACACTGAGCACGCGATCGTCAGACGGTTTACCAGAGCCGGCTTGAACTCCCATCTGCTCAAGCACGTTGCAGGCGTGATCGCCGCTAATCTCCCCAAGTTCCTGACCGATGTGAGAGAGGTTGTGGGTGGCCCCAGTTGGAACGAGATGTTCTTCGCACTGCACACAGGCGGCAGTGCGTTGCTCAATGGTGTGGAGGCGTCTCTCAACTTAACCAAAGACAAGATGCAAGCTACCCGTAACGCATTGTCCGAGTATGGCAACTTGCAGGGCGCTTCCTTGCTCTTCGCGCTCAACGAAGTGCGCTTGCGCTCCGAGAAACTGGGCTCATCCACCACTGGCGAGGGATGGGACTATGGCTTTTTACTGGGATTTGGACCTGGTGTCACAATGGAAGCTCTGTATCTTAAGAGTTGTCCCCGTTGAGAGAGAGGAAAGAAAAACAACTCCCACACAAGAATCCCACTCTACATTTCATCACAAGAGTCTAGATACTCTTCTCTGAGACTCTGCAAATTCTCTCTTCTAGTGATGCTGGCTGATGAACAATCAACTCTCCAACCACACAAATACTCGAATACATTCTGCATGGTCATCAACTCCGCAGTGCCAGGCTCATTGAATATTTGATGATTTCCACAAGAGAATTCCAATCTTCAACAACAGATAAAAACCTACATAGAAGAATCTTATCTGCTGAATTGCAGTCTTAGAGAACACATAGATACTACACAAGAATCAACCTGCTGAATGAATTCCAGTTGCATATAACATAAAATCTCCACACTTCAAACAATGGGAAAATCTTTTTCACAATATCATATTAGCTCCAGAACTGTTGCTGAAAATTCTTGGAATACAAAACTATCAAAGTGTTTGTGAGCAAAAGACAGTAACTTGGACTTTGGAGTTCTTTGAAATCAAGTAATGTTTACAGATTGCTCATGTTTTGTTGTCATGTCCAGCATCAGTTTCTAGCTCATCAGCCCTGCTTGACAACACTAGATTCCAAATCCTTTCATCAGGAATGTGATCTAATTTCCTTGCTAGTAGAATAATTCATGAATCCAGCAAAAGAGATAAGATCCCCCCCATCCACATCACATGCTGTTCTTGCCTGCACTAACTATTTGATTCTTGAAGCAAGCACTTGCTTTCCAGATACCAGAATCCCACAAATCAGAATTTATTCTAGGCTAAGCTGAAGTTCTATGCATACAGCAAGCAAGCGAAAACAGATTTACCTCCTGATCAAAGATGAGACAGAGTTGTGATATATTCCTGTTGAAATGAGTACTGAGAAGTCACAAAAATCTATAACCTGGAAGAACAGAACATAACAGAACAGTTTTTCTGGCAAGAAACAGAACAAGTTCAGCATCACTAAACTCAAATCAACTTGATAGGTGCTGACAAGAGATTATGCAATTGGGAACTTTTGGGGACTTTCGTTCAAATGGCATCAGATATGAATCAATTGGATGATGAGTAAACAATTTTTGGTTTAAATGGGAATACACCCTTAAGTTGGGTGACCCACTAAGAAGAGAACACAATCCCAGTTTATAAACCGAAAAAATCAGTCAAATGGGACAAAGAAGGGGTACATGACGTTGTACCCACAGAGAACTGGACCTAAACTAACTACTGTAAGATCTTGAATTAAAGAAAGCCCCACCTTCTTTTCTTGAGGCTGTGTGGGAGCATCTGTTGCTTCTTTGAAACTCTACTCCAGTAGGAAAACTGTGGAGCATCTGAAAGGGCGGTGAAGAATTGTAGAGAAACAACTTGGCTTTCCACCCTTTTCAGTCAGGGTCCATTCCTTGATGTTGTTCTCTCGACAACTACACCTGGGTGGGTTGAATTTCAAAGCAGTAGACTGGACTCCCCTGTTGTTGCTATGAGAAATTAGAGACCTTGAAAGGCCTCCACATTGAGTTTCTCTGCCACCTTCCCAGAATCAGGCTGTGATTTGTCCTTCTGTGCAGGTATGGTGCTATCTGCAGGAGGCGTCCCTGTCTTGTTGTGTGATAAACCTGGAGCTCCCACTCTAGGACTTTCAGTGAGGATCTGGGGAGAGTTTGCAATCTGGTATAGGTTGTCACTGGAGGTTGAGACATACGGATAGGATAGAGCTGGTGGAAGAACAGGAGTCCCAGTACGGTTGAGGAAGCGTGTTATTAGGCCTCGAAGGAAGGGGGCCATTGTATCTGGTTCATATTCATGGTAGTACATAATCCCACCCATGCAAAGGCAGAATAATGCCACCTGTACACATCCACCATATATGGTCCTTAGTCGGACAACAGCAAGGAAAGCAAAGCATCAAAGTCATGCTCACAAAAATTGTGGCAGATACATTATAGTGGTGGACACACCTAAATCCAAATTGTTTGCACAAGGAACTCCAGTATGCCTCTAGAAAACAATTGAGAAAGTGTAGTCTTTTGCATGAAAGAAGCTTTGCCTTCATGAATCCCAGGAGTCTCTTTGAGATAGTTTCTTAGTATGATCATGTTTGTCCTAATGTGCGACATGACAATGGCTACCCAGTTCTTCTTGATCCCTGCTCCATAAGTGACTATGGCACCCTTCTATTCACAATCAGGAATCTCTCAACCGATCCCAATCAGGCTCAGGGATTGAACTGTAGGTTCTTACCTTAGCTCACAAGTTCATGGGGCACACTGTCAATGTCAAAATGGCGGTTCAAGGGATTTCTTTGTACAGTTCCTCACAAAAAACTTTTCTCTGAGCTAATGTCCTTTCTCTGCTACAAAAGCACGCAAAGTAAATTGCTTAAAGCTAAGAACAATGAGTGGCAGAAAGAAACAGAGATAGAGAGGGGAAGAACATACTTCAGCATGCTTGATATTTGGAAGTAAGTGCCGATTCACTAAAATGTACCACAGTGAGTCAGCAGCACGGGGAAGGGTGTAAAGAGCAAGCTCTGTGCGACGACTTTTCTTCTCAATCAGTGCAGACAGAGCTGCACATGCTCCCGCAAAGAAATAGACTAGCTTATGATCCTTTGAGACTATATTGCGTTGAAGGCAAATAACCCCCTACAGCCAGCAAAACCCCCACATTCCCGATCAACCTCAATTCTGAACCTAAAAGGCCCCAGGTTGAATAGTATCTTTAGTTCTCAGATGCTCAACAGTAGCATAGAGCTCCAACTATCACAATTCAGGTAGTCCATTTGTCATCATTCCCTTTGAAAAAGCAGCTTAAGAAATCTTTCTGAGTGAAATTGTCTAATAGACATCTCTAGCACTGTAGTTGATTTATTTTTTGCAACAAAAATAATGCTTTGTATAATAGTTACTGGAATAAACAATATAACTAGAGTTTAGACTACATCCTGTAAGCTGAACCATGTATTGAGTCTGGCCCCTAGAGATGAAAATAGAACTTGGAGTTGAAGCTTGACTGGCAATGACTATTTTGCTCAATAAAATTGTTCAACTAGTGTTACACACTTTGAAAGAAGTAGCATCATTAAGGTCCTGACAAAAATAGACCAATTGTTTACTCCTTAAGGTATGCTCAGATAATTTATGAGAATCTTAAATGTATCATTACCTGGTAGATTCCAACAAACGCTGAAAGGAAGCATGTTGAGCGAGAGGCACTCTTGAATGCATTCCAAAATGTACGTATTGGAGAATGCATAAACTGCACATTTTTATCCAACCAATTTCAGAACAGACCACTCCAACTACAACTGGTCAGAGAACAGACAAGTAAACAATCTCAAATAAACATGCATGACTCAAAACCCATGTCAAAAACTGGGATTGGTACTACCTTTTGAATGTTGAGGACCACATATGGCACAAAAGTGAGGGACAAGTAGAGAGGAAAGGTCTTGCGGAAGGTCGCCCGGGTAGCTTTGCTGTTGTGGGCCAGGCATGAGACAGTTTGTGGATGTATACCAGAGCAAGGGATGATAAGTGAGTCTGGCTTTAAACCCACAGGACCTGGCATCCCCGTTCGTTTAAGGACAAATGCTGATAATGCCACAATATCAATAGGTCCCCCCCGAAGTGACTCACGTACAGCTTTCAATGTAGGCTTTGCAATTGGTCCTGTCTTTGAAATGAACTCCAGGTATGAGTCTGGCAATGTCTCTGGACGCATCACATATGCATACATGATCTGTCCCAAAAAGCCACCAACAGCTTCTTGTTCACAAACAGAGGCATAAAAACAAAATATTACTTAAAAGTAAAGAAATAAAAATAACTATTGCATTGATTGAGGTGCAAAAGCAATTGGACAGAGTGAAGTCTTAATACTATGATTGTCACCAATAAAACATCGGTTCTTCACCCTCATCATGTATTATGGGAACAAGCCGATTTCATCCATTCCAAACAGTGGTGTATATCAATACATTAGCATGCTCAATACCTTGTGCACAATGTTAAGTAGCAGGAAAAACTAGCCATGTATTGGCTAGCACTCAACAGTATGACCTCATCTAGAAAAGCCAAATCTACCTTGACTTAAACTATGTAAAGCCTGGAAGGTGAAACTTCATTTCGCTTAAGTTTTCTCATGTAATATCCACACATTTGAGCAAAATAATGCAGCGAGGCCTTTCCAACTACTAGTGATTGAGGAGTTCAGCACTGTGAACATAAAACTTGAAGTATTCATGGACAACTACTTGGAGCAGAACTTGGCAATGCCTACCTTGTTCAGTCTCAGCCACAAATTATACAAGAACACCCTTCATCAAGTACATACAACAATTTGGATCCATTATCAGGTCTGAAATAAAGTCAGCAAAAATGGGACAATTGAGTGAATTGTGCTTTCTAGCACTGGTGAGTTCAAAACAGCAACAAGAAAAATGAGACAGACAGTTGGTTGAAAAAAAGTGTGTTTGCTTCATGGAGGAAAAAAGTTCACCTGAGCACATGCCAAGCTGAACAGCAAAGTGTCACCATGGCTCCACTGACTACCCCAAAAGTGGAACTTGTTTTTTGCTTTGGCTGAGTTGTAAGCACACTGCAAGGCACAATAACCATACTGAATATAATTGTGCCCTCCCCAGTAATTCAGTCTTTCATTAAACTATTCTGCTCTGTGCTGAAACCCTTCATGAAAACATGAAGGTGCAGTGACCCCATTGAATTAAGTAAAAGCAAGCAAGCAGGCCCAACTAAAATCTAGTCCACACCTAGAGCTGGAAACCTATCATAGGACTTCAATACATCCCAACCCTGAAAGTCAAATTGTGACAACAAATGTCTGACCTAGCTTTCACTCCACCAATCCAAATGTTGATAAACGGGGCCTCATCATAATGTCTTAATGCTCTGCACATAACATACCTGTCCTACTCTGGCCAACAAATAGAGAGCAAATGTCCGCCTCCGACTGGAATCATCCAAAGATAGAACTGACAATCCAGCAACGGTGCCTGCCACAAACCTGCCAGAAGCCAATATCCCATTCCTTTAGAAAATATTCCAACACACTAGAGTATGCAGACCAATTAGCAATCACGACTGTAGCAGTGATGACCCCATCATAGACCTATCATGGTTATATAGCAAAACCACTATAACTGATTGGCTTTACTGCAGTTGATCATAACAGAACACTGCAAAACAGTTATTGCACATTGACCAGCACATGGGTTGATTTTCTGTGCTGAAATAAATGTTCTGAAGTAGATCTCAACTTCAAAATTCATCTTGAGGTCAAATTGAAGAATATGAATTGTCAAGTACTCTGGTCTTCCAATAAGTTCAAGGCCGCCTACACTACAACACTAGTTTCAAACCCTAACCAAAACTTGAATTGAAGAGGACAGAAACCATGGATCACCTTCCATATAATGTAAACAGGTGATATTACCAGAGAATGATTCACATGGTGTAGAAAATGAGGCACCCCTCCAACAATCTAACATATAGTGACATGTGAGTTGAGGTTTACCCATTCAATGGAGTCTCTTTGTCCCTTGTCCTTCGCAAAATGCAACGAATTGCATGGAACACCCCTGTAAAGCCTCCAAACAAAAGACCTGTCCGGCAGGCCTCTTCTCTAACAATCAGATCCTTCTCTGATAATAGCAGCTGCAACAACAACAACAACATCAGTGAGATTGCAAAAAAAATCTCTACTGTTAACACTTTGAAGGTTTAACAACTGTTTCAGTTCTGACATAACCAAAACAAACAGACCAAGAACCGAGGATGGTTGTATCCTTGTGGGTGCATGCCACCCACAAAGTATTAGAACCTCACCTTCATGATGCACGGCATGGCAGTGACTAGCTGCCATTACTCCCAATTGACTTCATCAGCTCTTGAGAAGTCAATGATAAATTAGTGTTATAAGAATCTGCTCAAACCCTAGGGCAAACCATAGCCACAAAAACTTCATCCTGTGAAAATCATGCATTCAGACACATCACATGATGCCAGAATTATATAGTGACTCTTGGTTATCAGATGCTCAAGGGGTTGTTTGCAATGTTATCCCAGCTGTGAACAAATTATGAATAACAAAACCCAGGTTTTAGGGGATTACCTTCAAGTCAAGGACAGAATAGGGGCGTTTCTTGACAAGCTTAAAAGCTCGCAGAAGAACCCCAATTCCAACTCGCACACCATATGCAAGAAGAAAGCTTTGGCACAAACTCCCAACTGCATTTGCCACACATGAGTCACCATGTTGGCAAAGAGGATGGCGCCCACTTAATGCCACACTAGATGCATCAGTGGTCCCAGTTTGGCGGAAGTGCAACTCCTCTATAGCCTCACGGAGACGAGCTTCTGCCTCCTTCAGTCGATTTTCTGCCTCTACTTTCTCCAGAGTTAACCTTGCAGCTCGGTCCTCTGGAGAGATGGCATTAAGCACCAATGGCCCAAGCGTAGCAGCATCCCCACCACCGCCAAGGCCATGTCTTCGTGCTGTCATGATTGGAGTCAGAAATGGACAAAACTTTCACAATCACTTGAAGTCATCTACCCCCTTCTTCACTTGTCTTTGCTTTGCTTTCTTCTCGTTGCTGGCACTACTACATTTAGGTCATCACCTTTTTACACAGAAAAAGAAAAAGCCTCTCCGAAGAAAATCCGTTTCTTTCCATTGAAGAAGAAACCCCAATTGCACTTGAAACCCTGACAACAGTAACAGAGAGTTGATCCCTCAAAAAACAAACCCCGCCCTTTCTGCCCCCCCCCCCCCCCTAAACCCCCCCCCGCCCCCCCCTCCGGGCATGTAAGGTCCACCAAGAAATTGACCTTGCCAGAGGAGGAGATGAGGGATTGAAGAAGAAACTCCGCAATGGGATTGAAGCAGCAGCAGCAATGAAACACAAAAAAGAAGGTGGAAGAGACGAAGGGCGTGAGTTAGAGGAGGAAAGGAAATCCCGAAAATGCGCAAATCTTCGTCACAAGCAATCGGAAACGAACGTCGCTGTGCAGATTCTAACCCTAATTCTTCTTATCTGATATACAACAAAAACTAGCATCTGTCTGCCCTGGACTGGATGGATGGATGTGTGGACAGATGGATGGATGTATGTGTGTCTGTGTGTGTGTGCTCATGAGTCATGGGGTGTGGTGTTTAATACTTTTTCTTCCTTTTTTTTTTCTTTTTTTTCTTCCTCTTCTTCTCCACCTGATTGGATTTTTTTTTCTAAATGGTTTTTTTCTTTAATTTTTTTAAAAAAAAAGTGTGCAAAAATTGTACAACTTCTTCAAAGGTTTAGGACCTAGATTGCTCTTTCACGGCCCTATTTGTGGGTCTTTGCTTATGGGTGCTTTCTCTTTGTTGGCCTTTGCTTACCAAGGCAAGGATGTTGTGTTTAAATTCATTATAGAGTATAATAGCTTAAGGGATTTTGGCCCATAGGTAGTAGGTTTATTTTGATAGAAGGATTTTGGAAAGATGATGATATTTGGCTTGTGTTGAAACTTGAGATTAGTTATTATAGAGTTATGATATCTTGAAGGATTTTGGTTTCTTTTAGAGGATTTTATTTTTTTTGAAGATTATATTTTTGCATGGTAAAATATTTGAATTTCCATAACTCTTCTTTTGCCTTCTTAAGATACTTTTTAATGTAAATGGCAAGGCCATAGTGTGGACACGCCCCTTGTTGGATGTTGGTTCTCTCTCTCTCTCTCTCTTGGGTTGTTCCTCCCTTTTCTCTTTTGGATGGGTGATGCTTTTTCTCTTACTTATTTTGCAAGGTTTCATCATCAAAAGTTTGGAAATTGAACAAGTGTTTTATATTATGTGTATGGTACCATAGTACGAGTACTAGGGGGTGGATTCGGCACATGTCTATTGAATAATCAATTAATTATATAGATTCCACTTTGAAAAGTAAAATATTTTTTAATTTTGAGAAAAAATATTCATTTTCCTTTGCAAAAAGTTAATTCTTTGAGGATTTGTTTTGTTTTGTTTTTTTTTTTTTGAAAACTTCAGCATTCCTAAAAATATTGTAACTTGTGCCAAAGTTGGCAACTTGGTATTACAAAAATGCCTAATGAGTGGGGGGCATTCCCAAAATAAGTGCCAATCTCTTTGATTGTTCCCCTAACATAAAGTACTAGCAAAAAAATTATTAATACTATCCCCCCTTATACCTTGCAATTGATTTTGTAAATGAAACATCATAAGGGGGAAAACTTGGCAATCTTTATTGCAACATAAAACCTTAGGGTTTCCTTCGTTTGTTATTTTCCATTTGTTGTTAGACATAATATTTTTGAGTAAATCTTTTGGTGTTGTCCTCTTTTCAATTTGAAATGGTGTAAAGAAAATTAAATGGTGTAAATCCTTGATCTTTACAAAGGAGATAGGCGGGTTGTCTTCCAACCATTTTGTATTTCAAGATGCTTCATGCCCGAGCTCCCAACATGTCAAAGCATGAAATGGTTGAAAGATCGACCCTTTTCCTATACCCAAACATGATAAGGGAAAAACATGTTATGTGAACTTGGCACTAAAACACATTGATGCTTGGGTTACATGGCCAACAACCACCCAACAACCAAGCTACATAAAATTACATTAAAATATGTTATCTTCACATATTAAAATTGAGTGATGTAAGTAATTTTGGTCCAAGTTTAGGATCTAAAATCTTATATAATCTTTTCTCTATCATATTCCATTCTTTTGCATAATCACTTCAACTTCATCCTTTCTTCTACCTACATATTCACCACCCAAACCCTCAACCATGGGAAAAAATAAAAGGCCCAACATTCATGTTGCACTTCCCTTTTTCATGGTAATCAAACAAATGATGACAAGCATTTTGGAATTGCAACAATTTGTGATCAACAAACAATGTGTTGTATTGGTGATGATGTTTTTTCTCATGATGGGATCAACAAACAATGTGTTGTATTGGTGATGATGTTTTTTCTCATGCTGGGAAAAGGTCTAAGACACAAAATATGTGGAGCTATGAACAATCAAAGAGGTTTTTTATGTGAAACTTTTTGGGCTATTTTTTCAAGAGAATGTTTTAAGAACATATGAGGGTAAGTTTAATTATTTTCAAGTTTTTATATATGTCAAGTGCTAACTCATGAAATTGGTAGAATAAATACAAATATGATAACATGTATTTTTATAGAAGCCAAACATGTAATTATGTTTTCCAAATTGAGAAATGATAAAAAAAATTTGGCTTGCAATAAAATCTATAAGTAACCATTGATAGAAATTGAATTATTGTTAAAAATTGTAATGCAATTATTAGAACTCTTTTAAAACCTTTAGTATTTGAGAAGCCAACATTAATGAGAACAAAAGCAATGTAAAATAGAATTTGAAACCTTAAATGGAATATCTTACGCAATGCACCTTTGGTTTTACTCCCCATTCAAAGACAAAAATAATTTATTATTAATAGAAAAGCTCACTACAATTTTGTATAATCAAATATCTAAATGGTTCTAAAATAAGCATTTGTAATATTAAAGGGTAACTTCAAGATCAACTTAAGATGGTTGACATGTCATTTAAATATTGCAACTAAATATCATAAATTTTGTCATCATAATTATTTTTTCACTCAACTTGTGCATAATTGATGATCATGCATTTAATATGGATTTGATAAGATAAACAAAAATGCATATGCAAATGAAGGAAAATGGTAAATTTGAAATTCACATTCAAAACAAAGGTATGTTCCACATTATGTGTAATGCCACAAAACAAACAAAAGAGATGCAAAAATTCATTAAAAGTCCAATAGATGACATATTGGATCCCAATAGTGATGCAAGTATGAATTGATGGGCATTAAAAAAGGATAAATAAATTTTTTTAATTGAAAAAAATAACAGGAATTCATAAATTATTTACCAAGACCTTTTACATGGTTGAACCGAGAAAATAGTTGAATTTTTTTTACAAAATCATTCAGTTGATATTCTAAATAGGACCTTAAAGGGGCTCTCAATGTTAGAATGGCAAAGCTAAAGTTTGTGGATTTAGTGATCCATCTGATTGTCAACAATAACCAATAAAACATTGGTTTTTTTCTAAAACCATGATCATATCATTCCCTATCATTTTTAATAATCATGTTATAATTTCATATTTCATTTTTGGAACATTTTATCCTTTGCTTATGAATTCATCATCTTTTTGTTTATGTTGAGATTTTTTTATCATTTTTTGTCTTTGTGGCCTTTTGTTGGGCCTTGTCCCACAAGGATAATGATCTTCACATTGAGTTTCCATTTTAAAAAATTTCATTAAAACTTCCCCTTTCACGTTATGAATTTGAAGATATTTTTAAAAATGTTGTGTTTCACATTAATGAAATTGGTTAAAACAATGAAACTCTTTTTAAAAAGGTGAATTGGTTTTGAATTTTGGAACTATTCACATTATGGTATGTGGTTTAGCATTGGTTTTGAGTTTGCTATGGAATTTAGCTTGGAGTGGGTTTGGAATGAAATTTGGATTACAATTAGGGTTGGATTTTTGGATTGCAATTAAGGTTAGGCCATCGTTTTCAAGCTAGGTAAGACTTCTAGCTTGTTCTAAAGGGTGGTAATGCATTTTGGGCATCTAAAGATATTATTGTCATTAATTGGGACTTGTAGCCAATGTATAAAAGTTATTTTATTGTCATTTGTGTTGTGTTTATTTTGGTGATAAGGTCTTATGTGAGATGCTAGAGTTGTGTGATTATGTGGATATCAATTGTTTTAAAGATTGTTTTGGTATAGTGTTGTTAGTGAAGGTGATGTTGTTCACTTTTTATTGCTTTGAATTTTGTGCTTTAATAACAAGAATATGTCTGATCTTCATTTGTTTGTTTTTTTTGGTTTATTTTTTGGGGCAATGGATGTTATATGTTTTCATAGTGTTTTTTTTATGTAGTTGTGGTATTGGAAATTTGTGTTTGAGTGTTTTTTTCCTCTCTTTTTTAGTTTGGCCATGCAAATGTGTTTCACTTCTTTTTTCTTTGTTTCTGATAGGGATCCATTTCGATTTGCCTTATCCGTGAAGGAGAAACTAAGAAATGAAAAGTTCATTTGGTCCCATGATTCAAGGAATGTTCCTAAGAAGCGTGAATTCAATTTTTTAACTTCATAAGACATTTTCTATTTATTGTTGTTGTTGGATTGAACTTGTCATACCAAGGCATAAATATTCCAAAATGAGGTGAATATTTTCTTGACCTTGGTGTTGTTGGTGGTGGCTTGGGTGGGTCCATTTGCTCCATAAAGTCCATTACAAGATTCAAATGATGGTGTTGGAATTTTTTTGGGTTCCTTTTGTTATTTTTTATTAAAAAAATGTGTGTGTGATTGCAACCATGGTGTTGGACTTTCTTGTTGGATTTTTCCCCTAACTTTTCAAGTCAATGATTTTTTTTTGTTTTTTTAATCCTTTTGAGCAATGGCTATAACATGAATTCCTCCTTGTTCTATTGAAGAACATGTCTTGAGTGTTTGGCAAAAGCAAAGGCCCAAAATATGCGTTGCCATTTCTGGTGTGCGTGCTAGATTTGTTTTTTGTGATGATGACCTAGTTGTCGGTTATGCTCTTTTGTTTGATTTTCTCCTTTTGGTCTTTTTAGTTTCCATATGTTGTTAAAGCTTCAAATTTCCAATAACCATGGCAACCCTACAATGGCTTGCCATAGTTTTCTTTCAAAATTTTCATTTATTTGTAATGTCTTTCTTTCATTGTTGCTTGTATCAATAAATTTATGAGCAATGGGGTTGGAAGACTTTTGTGTGCACTTTTCTATTTGTAGGAATGGTGGGTAGTTGGGGGCATGTGAAAAGAGTTTGTTGTTGATTATTTTATTTTATTTTTCCTTTTGCAAGGTTGAAGGACATTGTTCTTGTCATCATCCATGGATAGCTTGCCATTGCACTTGTGCCCTATTAATGTCGACCAAGCTACTACCACATTTTCCAAGTTGTTATTTTGTGGAATAGGATTGTTCAACATTGGTGTACTATGACTAACAATATATGAAAGTGAACATTTGGAGGTTTTTCTTTATTTCTTTGTTTTTGTGCATTTTTTTCGTTTGAATGTTTAAGTGATTAGTAGAGCTCAAAAATCATTTTGTGATTTTGTTGCAATTGGAAAATTGTTTGCACCATGTGGGCTTGGGTTGGAATTATGGGACCATATAATTACCCTTACTTCTTGTGCAAGAATAAAGGACATGTATGAACTTATATGTCTTGCACATGACCAATTTAAATATATATTTATAGTTTTTTAAAATGTTCAACATTGGAAAATTTTAATTATAATGTTTGTGTATATTTCAAGTGATCATTGTTCTCAAGTTGTTTTTAAAAAAACAAGAATCCAAAAAAATTCAATTTTACAATGTTAAATTTGTAATTTTTTATAGTATCATTGAAAGTTAAATAATAATAAATTTCACGTATCAACAACAATAAATTCCATACTAATACGAACCCCAATAGATATTTCAAATGTATTCACTTTTATTATTAAATAAATTGAAATTTTTTGTTAAGGACTTATGAAAATATGGTTCAATTATGGCCATTCAAAAATCCCTAACTAAAAAATTTCTATGTTTTTTAAGGGAAGGGTTTCACATATAAAAAGAAATTATTTCATGCTACATCACATATTGAAAGATTATAAATAATTTGAAATGAAATTTAATATGAACATTTCAAGTTTAAACCATTCCAATCAACCAACCAATCCATATTTTTGAACTTCAAAAGTCCATTGTTAAAAAGTAATGTATTTTAATTTTTAAAAATGAAATGTGTGTTTCATAATCAAATTATTAATTTAAAATCAACTACCAATTGAAAAAATGACAATTGTATTACTTATTATAAGTGTTCAAGGAAAGGGTGCCATGTAGATAACATGACACCAATTAGAAACCACCATCCAATGCATTTACCCCACATTGGATTAAGAGAGAAAATTATTTTCTTAAAATGTAAAGTTTGAATATTATGTTGAAAAATGTAATTAAATCCTAGCAAGAATTGCCATTTGATTTGTTCAAATGGTTTTTTTGTGATATTTCCAGAGGAGTCTTTTTTGGTGTATAGTTACATGATAGATTAATTAAGATGAGATACTTAAAAATAAATTAAACAAAAATAGCCAATTTTTTGAAAGTACACCAATAATTTAACAAATAAATTTTGAACTAAACATATTAAATGGTGGAATTTGAATTGGATGTAGTTAAGGTAATGAATTTGATTCCAATATTCATTATAAGGTATTACAATTACAAGATTTTATATTAATAAGATATAAATTTATATAAATATATTCAATATAATAAATATTTTAAAGTAAAAAAAAATTATGAAGGAACTATATTTGTACAAAATGAATTCTTAATATAAAATAACTAAAAACAATCATGTACAATAAAAATGAAGTGTTAAATTATGTAATAAAATTTGAACCTATGATTTAAAATTTATAAATTATAATATGAATCTAAATCATTATAACAATTGTCTACAATTAAAGCCCTAACCTAAAGGAAAATTTTTAATTTCAAATAAAAAATAAGGCTTCATTTACATCTTTATATTCAATGAAACCTTGACATAAATATTATGTTTTATATAATTGGAATAGATTATTTGGTTTTAATTTAAACTCTTCTACAATTTACAACCATAAATCTAATAAATCTTCTGATTATGTTATATCTATTTTAAAATATAATTGACTTATATCATTGAAACCCAAAATCTTAAAATGAAGACAAAACATCTAGTGTAAAAACTAGTGTAAATCTATTTAAAAATGAAACCTATTCAAAATTTGTAATCTACGCTATAAGGCCTAGTACTTAGCCTAAATACTCTAAACATTCTATTATATGATAAGGTGTAATGCAATTATATATCTAGGTTGTTATTGAATGGAACATCAAAATTAAATTTTATAGTTTGGACATTATCCCTAAAACCTTAAAGGTTAAAACTTGTACTTGATGTAGGGCAATAATTAATGTTTTTATTTGGGCATTAACCTTAAAACCTAAAGGTTATACCTATTTTAATGTTTGGTGTATATTTTTCTTAATTTTTATATAAAATTGTCTTTGATATTGAATTTTCATAAGTTGTGATTTGATTTGGTTGTTTGTATGTTTTTAAATATTTCTATTTTCTTTTGTTGTGTGAATATTGTTCATAGGATCATTCTTAATTTTTTGTATGATCCCCAATATAATTTGTTTTTGTAAATTTTATGTTCCTTTCTTGTACTATCACTTTAGGTATGTAGGTTTGTTCCACTATAGTGGAAGTGTGCACTATAAGCCCTTTTATATTTGTCATCTATTTGTGATATGTTGTGGTTTTACTTTTTATGTTCATGCAAAGATATTGTTGCATTAAGATCAATTATATAGCATTTTTGTAATATCAATTTGAGTGTTTTTGTAGCATTTGTGTTTGTATGATTGTAATGGCAAACATTATCACAAGATCTTTTGTTTTGACATTTTGGAAGTTGAAGTTCCCAATCTTGGTAAGAAAAAAACAACACCTATGAATGTTGTTTGTATCAATGATGTTCATCAAAGGACATTTGGTGCATGTTTTAAAAGGTGGATCTTGAATGAATATGAATTATAAGACATTCTCAATAATACATATAAACATGTAATCATTGTGATCTTATTGATGTTGTTGCTTACATCATGATTATCACTCTAATTGCAAGCCTTACTTTCAAAAATAAGTTTTATGTAATCATCACATATGATTTAATAACATACCTTAATGGCAATTCAATAGGACTTATTTGATTGGGCTCTGGCCATCTTGATTGTTTTTTTTTCCTTTGGGGTCCTATTTGATTAAACATCCAAATTGACACTTGATCAAAAAATTCACTTTAATTGAAATTCTTAGTAAAAAAAGTCATGTGTCTTTCATGCCCTAGGCCCTTAATCAAGATGAACATTCTTTCTAATCAATGTGGACATTTTAGTTAAGTTGAACCTTTTAAAAAGTTGTGATTTCTTATAGTGTTAAAATTTGTGGTAGATTTGCCAAGTCTTTCATTCTATTAATTTCGAATGGTCTAGACCGTTGATGATACTTAGGCTTTAACCTTCTTCCCTAAGTTTTAGTTTTATTATACGCAATTAGTACAAGTTTATAACATTGAAAAACTTATAACACTATTTTTTAATAATGTTATTAGTTTAGTTTATGGTGAACAATAAGTATTGATGAACTATTTTTCAATCTTTGCACGATGGTTGATGGATAGTTTTTAATGCACAAGAAGAAAATTGAAAGGCACAATTTCAACATAACCTTTGACATGAAAATGATAAATATACGTGTGTATTATTTATAATGCTTGATTGTGAAAGGTAATTAATCAAGACATCATTGATTTTCTATTTTAGGTTGTGGGAAAGTTATATACTTAAAGGGGACACTAATATTCAAAAAAAGTAGAAAACATGTGAGTAAAAATATAGGATGCAATATATTGGTTGTCAAGTAAAAATATAAGTTAATTAGTTCAAAATTGGGTTATGTATATTTTGAAAATAAATTTATAATTAATATAAGGTATGTGTGAGTCTATAATATTAGAATTTTTTTAACAAAAAAAACATGTGCATTAAAGATTGAAGGTATTAAATTTGTTAGTAGATTTAATTATTGTGAAATAATGTTTTGATTAATTTGTGATTAATAAAAGTTTGTAAATTGTAGTTTTTTTCATTTCAATTACATTCCATGCTTTCATTTTTGCTTTCAGCTCCAAATTTTTTTTAATTAAATTTTTTAATTAATATAAGGTATAAAAATTGGATGCTAGAAAAAAGTTATAAAAAAATAAAGGGTGACTAAAACATGTGCATATTAGAAAATTATATAATAATAGGCCACATCAACTTTCATGATAATGCATAAGGTGAAGGCAAAATATATTGCATTCAAGAACAACCAATAGCTTTAACTTTGGTTCAAAACACAAAGTTTTATAATAGGGAGGAATGTATTTATAATGGCTTGAACAATACCTGAAATTTGAAAATACAAACATTTTGGAGGACAAATGCACAACTTGTTGTCATCCATAGCAAATGGAAATAACATTTTGATATTTTAATGTTTTTTGGAACAAGATGATTCAATAAGCAAATTATGTCTTCATTGGAGTTCTCAACATCTTGGCAAATAACATTGCAATAATACAATATTCCTTCCACTCATGCTTCTCCTTCCTAGATTTTAGTCCAAATAATGTCCTAATGTTTTAATCTTGACATTGTTTGATGATATTGTAGAACTCCACTAGTTTTGGGTGGTCATTTCCATCACTATCAATTATTACAAAACTTCATTACAATGGTTTTTTTTTTTTCATTTTAAAAAACAGGTTTCTTCATTTTTGTTATAGAGCACAATTTTTTTTGTTTTCGTTTTTGCTATAGAACACAATGGTTAATTGAATTAAGTTTGGTTTTTAAAATGTTAGCCCCCATGATGATCAAATCTTCATGTTGTTTTGAGAATGTGATAAAAAAATTTAACGCTAAATTTTTTGGCAATTTTTGGATTCTAACATTGTTCTCTTGAAGTAACACAAACTTTGCAAGGTCCTCATTGGTACCAAGTTTTCAAACCTCTTTACTTTGAATTATTATTATCATTGAGACCATGGGATGAAGAGCCTATACATTGATAGTTTTTTTCCCAATTTTCGATAAGTATTTTTGTCATTACTCAAAGCTTATTTGAAAGAAGTTTAAGAGTGTTTTTAAGGACCTCACTTTGACTACTATAAAATGATCCAATAAAATAATTCAATAAGCTTTGTAATATAGTTAAGCTATTTATCAAGGTGTAGTCACATTAATAGGAACCACAACAAATGTAACTAATGTTGGGCTTTTCATGTTTTAAAATGATAATTTAATTTGGTGTTGAAATTGTTGGATTTACTTATATAGTACCGTTCATGGAAATGTGCGGATAAATTTCAAAATAATTTAATGAATTAAAAATACACAAAATCAACTTAATAACTAGTTTTTTAAACAATAAAAATATTTATAAAATAACTTGAAAACTTTCAAAATGACATATTTTTCACAAAAAAATTATACAATCCTTAACATAACAATATAATGAATTAAAAAAATTATTTCAAGAATTAGCAATCACCAAAGAGGCAATTATGGTCCATTTTATCATGTTTGCACTAATTTTTATTTTTATTTTTATTTTGGTGTTATTATTTGTTTCTCATTGTCAACCTTCAACATTATGTTTTCATATTTATTATAAGCAACAAGGTGCGATCACAATAAAACAAGCTAAAAACCATGTTGGATGATTGCCAAAATTGTTGACTTTGATATCATATACATATATTTATGTGGTGCCATTCAATGCCATGTTAACCATCGAAAGTATTAATAGATGATTAATAAATGTTGAGGAATTCAAATTAAAAAGTCATTTAATTTGATTTTGGGTTTTGGTTTTAGTAAAAGACTTTTGAACCTAAACAACTACTACTTCAAAAGTAGTGTATTTTGTAAAGGACTAAGCTAAAGACTCTCTTAATAAATAAATTTTGATATTAATTTACTACTCATGCTCAAAAAAATTCACAATTTAAAAGTTGTGGAATTTGATATTTATAGAAATTCAAAGTATTTTTTAAAACAATAATTTCAAGAATTTTTTCTTCACATGTAAATGGAGTATAATGTACATGACATAAGAATAAAATTGTAGCTTATGATACAAGAAAGTAAAGTCTAAAATAATTGAACATATTTTTGGTATGATTTATAATTATGATCATTTTCCAAGATGAAATGTAAAATCTGAAAGAAATTGTACACTTTTAAAAAATTCATAAATATTCAACAAATATTAACACAAAACATTTGATGTATTGTGCAAATTATAAATATTTTTAGTAACATGTTGCAAAAGATTTCATTGAAAAATTCCTCTTTATGATTAAATCAAAATGACCACAAAAGGATTATAATCCTTAGGTCATTTATCATTGTTAGCTTACTTGATTGTGATTTGATTCAACAAGTAAAAAACTATATGTTGCATCCATAGGTGTCATGCACCATACAATATCAACATGTGATGAGGAGGATGACCTTGATTTTTTTCCAAACTAAAGTTGAATTTGGATCACAATAGACATCCAACATTGAAATAGCTACAACTTGGGGGCTATTCATTCCAAAGTTGTTGGCTCATCAAGATGTATGGTATCCTTTACATTAGACATTAGGGTATTAAGCATTTTTGTGGTCAATGACGGTGCATTAAAAAAATCCTACAACCCATACATTATGTGTCATGTTTTATTTCACCCTACTACATTGGAACATGATATTGGAATTTTAAATCAAGGGAAGAATACGGGCCTTGTGAATTACATACAACAGAGAACATGGTATAAATGTTTTGAAACAACATGTCATTCATGAACACACGAAACAACATAGGAAATGTGGTTTGTTTCTATTCTAAAGGGTGGTAGAAACACAAGTGATAAACATGTTGCAAAAAAAAGGAAAATTATCTCAACTTTTGAAATCACAAACTTTTTGATAGCTAATGCCCTTATAACACAATAGACCCTACATAGTAAGCATTTTTGGAAAACCTTGTTTTATATCATATATGTTGTGAAAGGTGACTAAAACATGTTTTATTGAAAATCTATGGTTGAAGCAATTGGTTTTGCAATAATGTGAATGTGTGCAACTTCCACCTTGCTACCAAATGGTGATTAAAATGTTCCCAAATATGGTGGAAAAAATCAAAGAAAATTATGTCATCCCTTGCTTCCTACATTATTTGTATTTCTTCATTTGATCTTTGGATGTCTTGGACTAGGTGCAATATATTTGCCATTATTGTTAGCTTCATCAATACTTCATGGATGTCCACCCACATGACTATTGACATTTTCAAAGTGCACAATATAATAGGTGCAAGCCTTGGAAATCAAGTAAACACATTGTTAGATTCCTTTGGTTTGCTTGACAAGGTAATGCCTACATCAGAGATGAGGGGTTTAATTTTAGTACATTGATTTTTGTGGTTTCTTGTTATTTTTTCTAGCTAACATACCCATTTGTTAGGTCATGTTTTGACCATGATGTGTCAAAAGCTTGATATGTTATTAATCATGGGTGGGATAAAATATAAATCCAAAACCTAATACCCCCAAAAATAGTTTTTTGATGCATGTAGGTCAAAAAAATAACATTAAGTGCACCCTTTGGGTTATATATTCATGTTGGAACATCATGTTTTGAAAATATCTATAACATATGCCACTTGCCTTCCTTGATCAACAAGGATTCTAGTTCTATTGTCATGCATGCAAATTATGGTGGCAATTAATATTAAGGCATGGGTTAATTGTAAAATTAAATAGGACAATGAAAAGGAGTATGAATGTGTTTCAAATGGGGTGTGAATTTCATCCTACTAAGTTGTAGCTTGGGAACTTTTTTAAAAAGTTAAATAGGGCATGTACATGAAGTTCTTTAAAGATGAGAGGCCTATTGGAAAATTTGTGTTGAATTTGACAACAAAGATGTAAAGTATTCCATTTTTTTGTATTTTGGGACATGGATCTTGAAATTTTGGAACATGAATTCGGGATGTCAATATTTATCATTTGTTGGGACATGGCTATTTGGATGTGAGTTTGACATTGGGTTTTGAAAAATTACTTGGTAATTGTTTTCTAGTTTTTGTTCAAATTTGTCTTGTAAGTTTTTGTATTCTATTTGTTATTGATTTAATTTGAATATATGTTTAACTAGTAAATGTTATTGTTATTGCAATTTTTTGTGAAGCTTATGGGCATCAGCATAAAATATGATTCAATCTCATCAAATTATTTTGAATATATTTGTAATTTTGAATTTTAGTCCATGCATATCTTTGGAAATTATAATAGAATTGATAATAAATTTGTAGATACAAAAAATGTTATAACTCTAGATTTGCAATTTTTTCACAAAATTGTATCAACATTGTATATATATTTAGGAATTATATTGCCATTAAGTAACAATCAATCAACCTATAAGTAGAATGTACATACAATTGTCTTGGAACTTGGAACTACAAATATTTGAATTAAATTATAAATACTTAAACATTTGAAATAAGCCATAACTAACTAAAGTTATCATTGAGGTGTTATAAACATAAACTTGTTGAAAGGAAAGTTGGAATTCAAAATATTCTTATTCAATATAAGCTTAAACTTACAAGTAGAATGAAACTTAACTTACTTCACAAGTAAGTTAGAGCTATTTGAAGTAACTCTATTCTTAACCTACTTGAAACTTAACAAAACCCAACTCAATCACAAATGTACCTAACCTAAATAAAGTCTAGCCAAAATTAAGGAGAACCAAATCAAGTCCAACCATATTTAATGCAAAACTTGAAAGGCAAGAGAATACTAGTAGCGACCCACTTGGACCAATCAAATCGTGTAACCAATGAACAACAAGTGCTAGGGTTTGTTGTGCATTTTGCCAGCCTCAGCATCCTATACAAAAATGTTGGGCCAAAACCATTTTTGATCAGCCAAACTAGCAAGTTTTGACTTTTCTCCATCTAAAATTTGCTTTGGAGTGCACTGGTGGGGTTGCTCTTAAGTGTAAATAATATGAAATCATTTCCATAAAATCCTCTACATTGAGCACTTTCCAACAATACCACAAGCATAACCCAATTACCCTAAAAAAAATTAATTTTGAGTTTTTTTGAGTTTTCAATGACAAAGTTCGACAATTTTCAATAACTTTTACTAGTCTAAACATTATGCAACCACCTCAATGCACACCAACTCATCACGGGCTTTCCAACAATACCAAAAGTGCATGCCGAGGGCTGTGCATTGGGAGATGATATAAACTTGACAAATCACAACAAACAAATGATCTTCCCTGTGGTGTTGCAAAGGGAAAACACTTCAACAATTCTATTTCGGTAGTGCAAACTTCTACCTGAGGTAGCTTTCAGAATTTTTTTGGTCATGGGTCAATCAAAGTGGCTCAGTGCAAAAAAAACATCAAAAAGTTTGAACTTTGGGATGCACCTGGGGGCCAACAACTCTATCAAAAAACAACAATAAATAATAGGTACCCATCAATACTCATGAATGCAATTGAATGAATAGAGAGAGAGAGAGAGAGTGCAATCTCCTGCACAGCTGCTGCAACCTCTGCTGCTAGATGTTTGTGTAAGAATTCCATACCTTAGTGTTGTCATAGTAGCAGCAGCAGCTATTCTCAAGAACAAGATGTAATTGCAAAGTTCCTTCTCCTCAAACTTTCAAGATTTGCTCACTTCCATTGCAAATGATGAGTTAATTATGAGTTATGATGGCCATAAGTTGTAGAATTGTTACTAGTCTTCTTCAGCTGCAGCTGCTGAAGAAACTTGGCTCCATGCAAATGTAAGTAAAAGGTGGTCAAAAAGGGTTGGATCTATTTTTCTGTAGCAAAATTTTCTATGCTTTTGAGCATTGCAGCCTTCAAGCAGCAAGATATATATTAAGCAGCCTCAACTAATATCAGGAGCAACAATTGGAAAATTGTTGAAGGGGCAACAGAACAATTTTGAGGAAAGGATGATGATAAGGAAAGAGCAACCTCTGTAGTAAACAAACAAAAAAACAACCCAAGGGTGAAGCAGCAGCAGCAGCAGCAGGTTTAAAAGTTTCAGGATGTCATGATCTGCTGCAACTACATATTAGTTTCCAGAGCAGAGCTTGACATCAAAGGTAGACTTG
>Ga0116229_10002044_pt1 | contig 32358 bp, 14 predicted proteins | sample S1TSphgellanicum_3_FD_87313 | JGI IMG/M metagenome (GOLD analysis project Ga0116229, IMG submission 87313) | Host-associated microbial communities from peat moss isolated from Minnesota, USA - S1T2_Fc - Sphagnum magellanicum MG | ecosystem: Host-associated > Plants > Peat moss > Unclassified...
CAAAAGAAACTATTTTTCCCATAAATGATTATGGCTCCCATCATAAACAAAAAAATTCATTTAATTCTCCCGAAATGTGACAATGTTATTTAAAACATTCAAATACACATTTCATGATTATTTTTTTTTTTTTTTTTTTTTGAAATTTTACACAAATATAAAAAATAAATATGAAAAAAGAATACTTGATCATTTTATTTTAAAAATCATTAAGTTTACCAAAAACAATTGAAAATCATGTTGCAACATTTCTCTATTGGTCTAGTATCAATTTTTTAAATGTTTAGATAGGTTCCTAAAACATGTCATCATTTAATGTGAGATCTCTTTTGGGTTCCTCATAACTAATGTGATATTAAAAATTGAAAATAAAACCATGATAATTTTTTCTTTTACAACAACATGATGATGTACATTAAAATAGATTTTTTAAAAAAATCTCCTAGTTATGACCAATTTATCATACAATATCAATTGTTGATATTAAATTAATGGCAAGGCCATTGTGTATAACACACCTTATTTATTCATGTATTCCCCCCCTCTTTTCCCCCAAAACCCACCACTTTTTTGATTTGAGTCTTCCCTTCTTGTCACCCTTTGAAAATTTTCATGGAACAAGTGAAAATAGCAGAACAAGGAATGGAACCATAGAATTTATTCATGTTTTAATAACCTAAATGTCAAAAAAATCCAATAAAAGATGGATGGCAGGAACCATCGTAAGGGAGACAAAAAGGGAAGGCCAAAAAAAGGCCAAAAGATGCACAACCCCCATGAACAAAAAAAAAGGAAAAAGGTAGTCCTTCTCATGGTAGGAAGTTATCTCACCCACATCCCTTCTAATGTCACCTACATGCAAATCATGAGATTTAATAGTAATGGGAGGTCTAAAACAAACATCACTCGCCAACGCAATTTTCCTTTCTATAGCAAAGGTGAAAGCTTGTTGAAAAGCAATAGTAACATGTTGTCTTAAAAATTGAATGAAAAAAACAAAAATAAATGACCTCCTGATCATCTATCATGGAAAAGACAAGCACATATTCCTTAATGAAACGATCCATATCACACCTAGGTGCACCGTGCACTTCCATGGCCATTGGAATAAATTGGTGTCCCTCATGAAGCCTTCTATATTTGCGAATTTTAATGACGACACTAAGTTTCATAGTGAGCCAATCTCTACATGATCCGAAAGGACCATGTTTTTGTTACCAATGTGATGGTTACTGATTCAACACAGGAAACATATCATTATTCTTTCCATACAACGTGCCCACTTTCTCAAATGAGGGCATACATGACGTCTTAAATGGCATCATGTGTGCTTATCCATTGACCTTCAAATTGACGACGAGGTAAGTGTGTGCCAAATGCGTCAAACCCATGTCCACACTCACACGTGAAAAGATAAAATGTCAAAGGTTGAATCAAACTTAAACAAAAATGCAACGTTGAGGTGAAAATAGAATGTGCGATGTGAAACAAACAGATAGATGGCCTAACAACCAACCATAACTTTGCCCCCTTCGAACAAAAATGAATGCAAGCTTTAGATGCTGAAAAAATGGAATCATCTTCCAAAATAGACTTCAAGGATGTGTTGTGATGGATGTCCATAAAAGAAACATGTAGACTTGGGGTGCCGATAACTACCAAACTCTCAAAAGAATGGTGCATCTCCCTAGCTACAAAAGGAAGGCCATCTCACGCTGCATGTAAGCGTGATTAAAGTAGGTGCAAACCCCTTTCAACCTAATAAACATATTCTTCCAAAACGAGTCTATCAAAAATTCAAAACCTGTAAAAAGCACCAAAGCCCAACTCCCTATAAAAAAAAAATGGGGAACAATCTTCCATAAAAAGGAGGCCTATACCACCAAAGGATACTAGTAATTAAGCCTAACACCTCGTTAAAGGGCCTTGAAAATACTCCCACAATCCTGAACCCATAATTTCCTCACATACCTACATAATTCTCTTGTTGAAACTCACCAAAAAATATAGGAAGGAAGAAGGAAGGGGTATTGTCCATGTGAGATAAAAAGGTCGACAAGCTACACATGAGGACAAAATGTCCAAAATAAGCTAGGCATCTCCCAAGAGATGAAGATCATTGATATGTGCCATGTCCTAAGATAAAGTTTCATCCAAAAAATGTGTGGCAAAGTCCTAATAACCCACTAGCACACCCAAAATGCATGAGCCATTTCTGACTAAAGTGCAACCTTAAATAATCTTTATGCCTGGAGAAAACCCTGATGGACTCCAAAGCTTGCACTTTGACACCTTAACCTTAAGCCCAACTAAGGTTAATTGGGTCGAAAGGTGGTCAAAGGTGTGAATAATCTCATTCATAAACCCCATGATGTGAATATCATCTGCTAGGGATGGAAATATGCAATTGGGGGCCATGCGATGGTCTCTAAGAAAGCTCGATAATGGGCCAAAGAAAATAAAAGACCTCCTAGGGGGTCACTTTGCCTCATGCCTAAAGATGACTCAATAATGATGACCCCCTCCACATGCCACCCATGCTAATAGTAAAAAGAAAAATGAACACCATAAAACAACCTACTAAAGGGGACAATGTTCACCAAAAGCCCCCCAACATCACATAATTCTCTAAAAATAACAACTTGAGAAATGTTATTAAAAATGTTTTTGATGTTGACCTCCATCACAGCCCAATCAAGGTGTAGGTCAAAAAAGGTTCAAATGCCTCACATCCTCCAAGGGTCGATAATCTAAACTAATGGGGGGATAGGTGTTCCTAAAATGGCCCCCAAAATTATAAGACAATGGAACGACTAATAAGTTGAAAAAACATCTCACTTATGACAATAGGACAAAAACCATTAGTGTCCTTTGCCATTGCCAACAATTTGTTAAACCCCAACACTATGGCCACCAACTTAGGGATATCCCCATGAACAACAACAACAGCCTAGGATAATTCTTAAAACCCCAAGATGGGTCCTTTGGTATGAAGCATTTCGAAAAATGCTCACATACCATCCCATAAAGCCCACCTGAAGACAAATGGGGAGCAATGGTTAAGGCTTGGGCAAACAAAACCCTACCCAGGACAAAAATGTGTTCAAGCTAATAGTAAAAAATAGGTGGAGGGACAAGGTCTAAAGGAAGGGAGTGTAGATGGTGTAAGGCAGCAATAATGTCGTTTGAAGGAATAGTTGGCATCATGGGCTAGAAAGTTCTGGGAATGCAACTGCATTCACCAGCTCTCCTTAAAATGGTCAAAGAATCTTCCCATGAATGGTGAAAACAAGACGTGCATGAAGCACATGAAGACTCTTCCTAGAGAAAAAACCAATCGCCCACCATAAACCTCCTAAGGTAAGCAAAAACCTTTCGTTAACGTGAACGACCTCTTCGAGTATAGTGCAAACACCAATGGGGCGACAAGAGGAAAAGGAACCATGTTAATTGTTCATTAGGTCTCGAATAATTTGGTCAAGGGGTAAGCAAAAAACCTACCTAATTTCGCTTTGGATGGCTCGAAAAATCCTATGAAACAAACGAAGGCACATGAAATGAGACTGAAACAACCCTAAAATGGAACTAAACTAAGCCTAAAGCCAACCCAAGAGCAAGAGCAATATAACCAAGGAAAAACATAGGAGGGGAAGACACTTACAAAGATAAAACAACCTAGATGGCTTGGGAAATGAAGCGAGTAAAAGGGTGAGCATTTTTGACATGCTTCAAAAGGTCGCTTAAAATGTAAAGGCCAGAACAATGAGGACAAGGGGTATTTCGAAACTATCAAAGGATGCAAAGAAGGGGTCATTCAAAAAAAGGCTTCACCCTAAAACCTTTAAGAAGCAAAAGCCCAAACAACCCTCGAAAAATGTTTTTTTTAAATAAAAAAAGAAGAAGGAGAAGAAAAGAAAAGACAAAACAAAACCAAACCCAACAAAACAAAAATTTAACAAAACAAAACCAAACCAAAAAAAGGGGAATGAAAACTTTCTGGAAAAAAAAAAAAATTCTTGCTATTATAGGAGTTCACTAGTGATGGTCGGCTTGGTTGTTGCAAGTTATATTAGTCTGCATTATTATCACTATTTTCCATTGCTCTTGTTGCCTTTTGTTTCCCTTTCACACTTCCACCCACCCCCCTCAAAATCCACTTCACTTTCTTCTCTATTGCTCTCTTTGTGCATTTTATACTTGCAGGTCACCATCCCAAGTTTTCGTCGGAGATTTTCTTGATTTCCTCATTGTGGTTTGATCAGATCACCCATCTTCTAGTCATGGTCTTCCACTATTACTGTCAACGTCCTATGTGAGTTCCATTTCTAATCTCTCTCCTTGTCTAGGTTGTCATAACATTAGCACTGTTGTTGAACTTCTCCGATCCGACATCTCCAATCCGAGCAAACATAGTTAAAGCTAATAACTAGGGTAAGTTTGTTTGTTTTGGGGATGGATCCCAATTTGGGTGACAATATTTATAGCCATGCAACTTTATGTCATTGTATAAGCCTAACCAATTTTGGGTGTCTTAAAGTCAAACTACACTTGGAGGAGGTAAAAAGCATAGGTAACATGAAGGCAAAATTTTTTAATTTATTTCAACATCCACACATATGGTATCAAGTGCCACTACATCCTACATGGATGTTTACATGACACATCAAGGTAACTCAATGTTAGGAGTTGAAATAACTAGCACATAATCTAGAAGAAATGTATATTTCAAAATTAAAATGCCATCTTAACTAAACATCTAAAAAAATAGTTCCAAATAATTTTGTGTTAAGTTACACACACTGGCCTATTCATGTACATCACATTGCAAGCTTTCTCCCCTTTCACCAACCCAATGCTACAAAAACACATGTTGTGTGATAATAATTTGTTGTGTCAAAATTTTGTTGTGATAGGGATTTGTTGTTGGGTCCAAGCATGCAAAAATATGCCACAAAAGGATGTTCAAATATGTAGAAATTGAAAATGTCAACTTTGGGGGCTTGTAAGTATGTGAAAACTATTGATGTTGAAATTTATAATTGGATGAATGTATCAATTGTGACATGGACATGTTTCTAGATATATAAGAATAACAATTAACATTTTTAATGTGGTACTTTAAATGTATTTTGCAAAAATAAGGCCTTTTGCACATTTGTAAAAAGTTTTTTTTTCATATTTATGAATTAAAAATTAAAAATTTCAAATATAACGAGTACTAGGAAATAGCTAGAATTATCCATTACCAAGTTTTTTAAATGAATTATCATTTATAGGAAAAGTATTTTTTAAGTGCCAAATGGCATATCGGCATGGAAAAGTACTTTTGAAAGGGTAATCATTGTCAAAATATGACAATTCAACATGCAACAATACCCAACTAAGGCCTTCATAACTCAACTATGTTATTTTTCTCCTCCACCAACTTTGAATTTCTCCAAGTTTAGGCTCATGGTTAGCAACAGCAAGTATCGAATAACATGCAAGTATTTCACTTAGAAGAAAAGTATCTTGAACTTTTATTATGTAGCAACATTTAGTTGTCCAATTATCTTTTAGAGAATGATGACATTTGTTGGATCAAGACTAAGAGTGTGGAGGAGACAAACTAAAAATGGGGTTCAATATTAGGGTTTCAGGTGGGGTTCAAGTTTAGGGTTTCGAGCTTGGGTATGGCAATGTTTTGAGGTTGTTGGTCTCTCGTAAGCTTTGGCAAGGTGAAGGGCTAGATTTCCAAGCTATTTTGATTATTTGCCTTCAGGTTTTCAAATTTGTTGTTTAGGTCTTCAACTTCTTTTTATAGTTATTTTCAAAAGACAAAATTTGTTTGGGTCTTCAACTTTTTTTTGTAACTTGCGGTTCTCTAGTTTTCGTTTGCAAGATTTGGAGATGGACAAGCTTTCTTACGACTTACTACATTTGTGTTTGTTCACTAGCTATGGGATCCTTGGCTCTAATGTTGGAAATTTGTGCCTTCCCATGTAGGTAGAAGTACAAATTTCTGTTTTTTAATTTTCCCAAGTCATGGACATTCATCTTTCGAGGTCTAGGACAAATGAGTGACAAATTCTCCTAGGTTTCTCTGCATTAACCATAATCTCATCCTTGTGGTTTCTATGGGTTTCTATCTGTTCTATTGTCATGTGTTTAATTAGCTTTAGCCCTAGTTGAACCATCTTCAAGCTAAGACCAAGGTGCTTGAAAGCTTCATTGGAGGCCCGTGTGATGGTGTTGGCAAGTTCAACAATAGCCTTGGTGATGGAGGCAATTACTACAATTGTTGGAGCTACATATGTTATATCTAAACACCTTATGCAACTCCCAAGTTAAAGGGGTACTAAAACTAAATTTGTGTGCCCAAACGCTCTGACTTTGTTCCAAGACTAAAGTTGCTACAACCATTGCATCCTAAACATTATTCTATAATTACTAAAGTTTCTCATTTATTTCCATTTGCATCTATATTTTTTGAAATTAATAATCACTACCAGACTCATATAGTGAAGGACCATTAGCACATCTTACTGTGACATTTTCTGGATCCTCATGTTGAAGATGATCTATGTATTAATGGTACAATTGGCAAGCTTGTTTAATGCTTAGAGGGGATGACTTGCATTGTTGAGGTCACTAGTTTGATTTGGGAACTTTGTATTTTGAACTATACATGTATGGTTTTATCATAACTTTTATTAGCACGATGAATGGAAAGTCATACCCTTTGTTTTCACTTAGGTTCTTTCTGTCAAATTTAAGTTGAACATGATAAATTGAAGTTCAAATTGGAGAAACTTCGTGTTGGCAAGAACTTCAAAGAACTAGATGGAAATGTTTATGTCTAGGTATGATCCCTATGACCCAATGCTTTTTCTTGGTATAGGGATTGTCTTGATTTTGTTAAAAGCCATTTTGTTGTTCTGTGCATAGCTTGCATCTTTCATTTCTCACACTAAATTGAAAGTTGTACTGTTAAAAAGGTGCAATAATGTGCAATTGATAATGTTGTGCAAACTGTAAGCTTGCTAAAAGAGTATGTTATAAGAATTCAAGAATTGGTGTGTGAACTGCTTCAAATTTAGAATTTGAAGTTTCCATCAAAACCATCCTCAAGGCCTGATTCTTCTAATTCCTTTGACATTTATGGAGATAACATGTCACGACTTGACTTTGAAAATGCACGCACATGTTGATGGATATTTTTTTTTACCAACTGGTAAAATATATGTCATTACTACATGTTGTTAATAATGGATCTTTTTCATTATACTTAAAATTTTGAAATATTATAATTTTTTGATGTCTGAGATAAACTTCCATGCTACTTGTTTCTCTTTAGGTGAACTTGCCTTACATTAGATTCTTCTATTCAAAGGATTTTATTTTTACACCTTTTGGTCATAAAACATTCATTGGATACAATCTCAACATTATTAGAATCAAAACATTGCCATTTTCAAATTTTTCCATGTTGTGCAGGTTGAGATGAAGATATTTCAAAGATTTGATCTGGTATACCTAAGGTTTCATTATGACAGGAAGCTTGAAGAACTAGAAGAAGAAAAACAATATTTGTAGGTATAGTTTTGCATTTCATTTGTGACAAAGCTCTATGGGTTGGTTCCATGTCACTATTGTATTATTTACAACACTTTTCATGACAAGCACCATTGTTTATCTTTTTTTTTAAAACTTGTATTTTTAAAGTGGCTACAATGTTTGTTGCTACAATCAAGGTGAATAATGACATGAGTTGTTCATGACCCTAGTTCATATTGTATGTATAAATTTATGTGGATTATGTAGGGGGAAAGAGACATGTTGATAACAAACCTTGAAACTTTTACAAATGCTGCTGAATATGGGAGCATGATGCAAGATACTCCCATGTAGAAATGTAAGCAATTGGAAATAATTTTATCATAAAAAATTCTCATGTCATTGTGGCAAAAAGTAGATGATAGTAGTGTGTCTATTGATAGGCTTACTCCATAACTTAGTGGCATTAAGTTCTCCATTGTTGTCACTAGGGGTAGATAGACTTGAGAAAAAAACAAGTGAATTAATTTGATCGCTTTAGCGAAAACAAGGTAATGTTCAAGGGCTTCCAAATAAAAGCAATTGTAGGAGCAACAACTAGTCACTGCGCTTCACAACTTCTTATTTCCCAAGTAGGAGGGTGGCAAGTGCAAGAAGGTGGATTGTGGCCACATTGAAAAAGAGTCTAACCAAAACTTCTTTTGATGTTCAAAGTTTGCAACTATTTTTCTAACATGCAATTGTGTATGCTTTTGTTGTTCCTTTTCAATGCATCTTTTGAATGTCATTAGTATTCAATTTTCCATTATTTGAAATTGAAAATTGTTGTTATAAAATGGGTTTTTCACTTCTCCATCATATGCATATGCTGGTGATATGATGTTCAATTCCTAATGTGGTGAATCAAATTTTTTTCTTGAGTCATGGTGAGTCACAAAATTTAAAGTTTCCAGTCAAATCCTAGCAAACCCACTCTTTATCTTTCAAATTTTATAATGAAACCAATGCTTGCTTAAGGGCTAATTTTGTGTTGCAGCTCTCAAAATTGGAATCTTGAACCTTCATGTAACCTAATTAATGTGTGGAATGCCCTTGAGCCTTTCAAGCTACAACCCTAGGTTAATTTTCAATTTGGTCCTAAGAGGTTCAATATTTTGTCAAATTTCTATTTAAGTCTTGAAAGCTATGAAGTCCTAAATGAACTTTGATTTTGTTCATCATTTTGAGCTTTATTGATCCTAATGTAAATTTTGTTACATAGGAGTGCCATTCAATATGTTTACATTTGTGTTCTTTGTGTTGCAAGTATTATTTCACTTGTAAGTATAGTCTTTTGCCATCCCAAGTTTCTTTTGTTCCTAAATTATAGATAAACATGTTAATTGCAATGGGGATTATGTAATCAATTTTTAATAATTTAATATTGAAACAAAAAGAGATTAAAAATGAGTTTTCAATTAGGTAGCCCTAAATAAAGCAAAACTATTGTTTATTTATCTGGTTCTTTTATAAAACAATAGTAACATGGGGAACATGAAGAATTTGAATCGGGCAAAGAAATTGGAACTTGCAAAGGTTTGATGAATTGCAGCACAACAATTAACAACAAAAAAGGTTGTTATTTCAACTAGTATAGCTGTTATTGCAATCATACGATACTAGACATCACTTTTTAATTTTTGGATGTGATCATATGTTTATGTCTAGATGTGATTATATTCATTTTTGTGACTAATTTGTACTTAAAAACCTTGGATTGGATGGGTGTTTGTACATGCGTACTAAAAATTATGAAAATAAAAGGGTTGAGGATGCAAATCAATGTGTTGCCAATGTAGCAGCCTTGGCCTCCCAAAGTAGCTAATGTCGCAACCCCACTTTGAGGGAGTGTGAGGATGAAACTCACATTCCCAAAATTGGGACTTGGGAGTCTTCTGGAACTCCCGAAATTTCAGAGTTCAATTGTAGGGGTCAAAACACCTTACATTGGGGTGTTCTTTATATCATTGGAAAGCTATCAAAGTGTAGATGTCGAAAATGGGTTCGCATGGGCCATTTGGACATCTACAACACAAGTTATGGCAAAAAGAAGGGCCAAAAGTCAAACTGCTAGTTTGTTTCCCGACCACTAAAAGTTAGGAATCAACCCGACCCTTGTGCATGCAGGTGGAGTGCGATACACCGTTGGAAAGATCTCGAGGAGAGCTACAAGTTTGCTTTAGACCTCATCCCAATCAGAGGTCTGAGCAAAGAGTTATGACCTTACAAAGTCTCAAAAGTCCAAATCGGGACAATTTTGAGACTCCTTTTTAGGAATCCCAGGACAAAAAGCCATTTAGATGTGGGTGCCGTGGAAAGGCATAGAGTATACTATATGGGGGAAGGTGGTGGTGGCTTCCCCCGAGTCTGGGCCGTGGTGAGTCGTGTGAATCCAAAGTTGCCCGTGGCTTGTCTTAGCACCAAAGGTGTTCTTGAAAGTGAACTTATCAAGTTGTTGGTTGGTTTGATGCAGGTTTGAGTAAGTAAGTAAAGCTTGTCACTTTTCCTAGTCCCATCCCGGAGCTTCAACACGCCCCTCTACCCCTTTTAATGCTGAGAGTTGGGAACGTGCCCCGAGTTCCTCACAATTCTGCTATTGAGTACCTTAGACCCAATTTGGGTCTAACTAGGAACTTGGGAGTGCATCAGCCAAGATGGTTCAACATTTGTTAAAACTCATATGAACAAACATCGAAAAAAGTGCATCAAAGTTGTTGAACGCATGACTACCATAGTATATAGTGAATGTCCACAAGTTCATTATTGAAGATAGGCAAGAAATCTTTAAGAGGTTCTTGGACATAAACAATGTTCAAAAACTACTTCCAGAGTTTACTCGGAATGCTAGAGGAACTGAATAGAAATTAAGTGTCCTTGAAAGCCTAAAAATAACATATGCACAATTGAAATCTCAAAAATCAAAGGAAAACCTGCCAATCCATAATTTTTTTATAATTGCAGTGGCATCAAATCAAGTTAGGACTTCTGAACAGTTCATTTCAAAAACATTTGGTAATACTAGATACCTTTAGGGCAATTCTGTAACACAGTGGTTACATGTGGACTTCATTAGGGGGAACTTTTGGGGAAGACTACCATGGAAGTGTTGTTCAAATGCTTTGCGTGAAGGTGACCTTTAGTTGGTCTTGAATTTTTGGGACACAACCACAACAATTTCACCAATACGGAAGGATGTGAAGCACCATCATATAGGAGTGAAGACATTTGAAGACCATCCTACTCATTTACAAGAGACACATGTATTTGCATCTATTGAAATTGGCATTGCATTGTGCCTTCACTGCTTGTGCCAATCCTTAGTTATGTTTCTACTTCAATGTACATGTGATGTCACCCAAGAAATATGTAACTACTTGTCATTGCGGTTGTACTCCAAAGTTGTGGCCATAGCTCTTTGTTGTGCATTTGAATATTTGTGGGCATTATTTTGTACTTGCCAATCTACATGACTATTCCCAAGTCTTGTTGATTACTTGTGAACTACTCCCAAGCATTGTTGATTATTTGTTAAGCTACCTTTGGTACTTGTGTGTCTAAGTCATGCATTATAGTTGGTAACATAACCCTTTGTTACTTGTCATTCAACTAGTTTGACTTTTTTTTAAGATGATAGTTAGAACAAGTGAATTCACAAAGGAGCATGTCAACAAAAAAAAACATCAGATTTTCAAATAGTACCAAGTTGATTTGAAAAATATGAAGTCATGTCCTTTTGAATGGTGAAAGAAGTAAGAGTACATGTTTCATATTGTTGATTTTCTTACCTGTCAAGTTTTAGGGATTGTTAAATCACAAATTGAAATAAAGAAAAAAAATCTAAAATATTCATTATTTTAAAGGCCTCATTTGTAATCAAATCACTTTAAAATTTTGATATTTGTGAACTAAAATTGATCCAATGATTCCAAAATCGATTGTAAATCTTCTTATAATTTACTAAAGTTAATTGACACAAATTCAGATTTGGAAGAAGAGTTTGAAAATTTTGAAGACAACTTTGAAGATGATGAAGTTCTGAAAATATAAATATTTCAAAAAAGATAATTTGTTGTAGCATTGTTTGTGGGGGGAGAGGGGGATGTGTTCCCCAAGGTGTTTCCAAAATCACCTCAATTTTATCCCATATTGTTTAACCAAAATTCAATTTTCATATATATTTGAGCTCCATATTGTTACACACTATCAATGACGATTAACTTTTTTTTTTCAATTCCTTATGTTTTCATATGGTTTTTAATAATTCATCAATATTTATGTCGAAAAAAATTCAAATTAATATACATTTCAAGGACTTGAAAAGACAAATGTTAATTTGTATTTTCACATCCATGCCAATGGATAGGGAAAAGGAGTGAGGTAAATTATAAAATGGAGGTAGTTGTTAGGGAAGGTGGAAGATACTTGTTAACAAAGTTAATAAGAAAAAGGAAATAATTATCAAGAAAAAAAAAAAAAACACTTCAAATACTTCTAGAAGAGCATCTCCACCAGTGATCAGTATGTTGGCCTTGCACTGAAAATCTTAGACGAACGCAAGAGTGATGTCCAGTGAATCCATGGGAAGACCTATATGACCCTCCTAAATAGGTAGCTTCCAGGGCCATTGAGGATCCGTGGAAGGGTCTAATGAAGGGTTAAACCTTGTCAAACTCCATTAAACAAAGCTCTCAAGCCCATGAAACCTTGTCAAACTCCATTAAGCAAAGCTTTCAAGCCCATGAGCTTTATGAAAAGCGAAAAGCCTCCCATACAGCAAAGGAGGAAATCAAGCTCCTTTCGGAATCGAATTAGAACCGGAATGGGAGGTGTTGCCCCATTTTAAGATACATGGTAGGGTTTTAAAAAGATTCTACTTAGATATAAACCCTAAACCCTTACATTTTTATGCAAGTTATTATATTTGATCGACTAATTGTACATAATTAATGTTATTAAATCTCTACGAAAACAAAACGCACAAGTGAAAACCTTGTACATTTTTGTATCATTAGTTCACTAAACATACCTATGAAAATAAATTCAGACCACCAAATCTAGCAATTTCATTGGCCATAACATTTTTTTTGCACACCTACACACAAGCCTATTTATCACCGCCTATTCAACACCTCTCTGTATATTAATTAGTACACTGTTATTGTAACCCTTGTCTGTATACAAATAAGATTAAAATTTTGTTTAGTTAGGTGTAATGGAAATGAAATCTAGTCTTAAACTAGACCAGTTAGCTAGTTACTAGGGTGGTGAAAGGGGAGTTACTCCTATTACAAAATAAAAAACTAAAATTAAATTCAAATGAGCAAATTATTGTGAAGGAAATATAATGGATCTTTGGGAATATTATATTTGTCGAAACAAAAACTTCAAAAGCCATTAATTGTTCAACAGACGTGTGTTGAAGTTGCCAAGGCATTACATACCAATATCATTCCCTTCTACGAAATTGAGTTAGCCTCAGAGTCAAGTCATGGTCACATATCGGTAAGAGTGTTTGAACTCGGAGTGGATGTGGGATTGCAAGCTATGATGTTTTACATTAGCACCGCAATTCTTACCTTAACAAATCCATTGACTTCAAAGGGAAACTTCCAACATTTCTCAAAGTAATAGAATTAGTAGTATAAAGCTGCCAAGGTATGATGGACCTCCAGTACACATGAGAGCCACCCCCACCACTGGTGGTGCTGAGTATGTGACCCTGCAAAAATATTTTCTCACATCCAAGTTTCGTTATTTAAGACTTTTTCGCAACCCCACCCATCAAACTGAGAATGGGACTGCAAATATGTGGGAACTACTAATAGCAAACCAGCTGGACCAATCATTATGTTTGGCAAATCGAAAATAGGGAGCAGCAGTCAGATCAGAACAACCCTTTTAAAATTTACTCACCTCCCAATTCCCAGAATTGTCAAGCACTGTCGGGTTTATGATCATCACTCTTGACAAGAGTCAAATTTGTGAGCTGCACTCTGATCATCTGTCTCCCTTTGTCGAGAGGGTTTCTTGTCAACGTTACTCCTTGAAACTTTAGGTTCAAGCTTGATCAGAGTCAAATGGTGGCAGGAAAAAAGTACATAATTATCACCCAACTACAATTTTACATGCTATGAAACTTCCCGTCAACACGGGAGTACCTTGCCAGCCAAAACACCGCATGTTTTGTTGCATAATTAATTAATTTTGAAAATTTGAAAATTTCATTTAAAAAAATATATATTTCTGGAAAATTCACTACTTTGCCTTGCAGAGATTTTTTTTTTCAGGTTATTCGAAGAAAAATATTTTTTGGAAATTTTAACATTTCTGAAAAAATAATAAAATTAGTGTTGAAGCTGCCAAGGTGTAGTAGGGTTGTAGCATGTGCCGATGAACTAAGATGTGTTGCCAGCCAGAAGCAATCTTGATCAGTAAGCATATTCAGGACTATGTGTGGACTCTGTGCCTTGTGAAGATCTGAGAACAATGACAATTTGAAGTGTAAGATGGCTTCAGGACTTGTCTTCTTACACAAACAAAACAGCAAAGTGTGCCAGAAAACTGTCTCTTATTATGAGGACCACTCTGGATAAGTCAGAAATCAATGTGTGAAAACCTTGCTTAAATTTTGCATGTCCTCCGCATGCAACATGTAAGTACCTACTAATGGTTCACTAAAGCTAGATTCACACATGATGCTAAGTTCCGTGTTAAGTCAATGTTAATTTTTTTTTTGATTTTGGGGTGTATTCACATATGTAATGTTAAGTAACATTGTCCATGTATGTGATGCGGCATCCTAGTTGGCAAGTGATGCTAACTTGATGTTAAGTGTAGGGTAAAGACCTAGGGTGACGGCATTCTCAAAATAAGGGGCCTAGGATGAGGCAATAGCTGAGTCTGGCCCTGCATTTTGAGAATGTCCCTCACCCTAATGCTTTGCCCTATCATAAAGCAAGAGGCAAAATCTATCATGATTCAAACCTATGTTATTGCCACAAAACTCGCCTCCCAACTCCTGCCCACCTAGTCCAAGAAATTGGATAGTTGGTTGTCACATATAGCGTGTAGGCCAACCCAACATATGCAAGAGCAAAATAGTGTAGTTGTTGTTGAGTTGTATGGTTAGAGCATCTCCACCGGTGCTCAGTATGTGACTCCAAACAGTAAAGTTTATTGGGAAAAAGCCAAAGTGTGCCAGTTTAGCTCAGGAAATTGGTTTTTCTGCACCAATTTCGTGCAGCTCGCCATGGCTGGTAAAAGTCGCAACACAGTTGTGCACCTCCATAAAAGAGTGTAATAAATTGGACCTAACTGCGTCTCAGTATTTCTGATTGGTCGATCATAATGATTGGTCTAGGTGGTTTGCTATTGGTAGTTCCCAAGTATATGCAGTTCTAGTTACAGTTTTATTGGTGGGGTTGCCCAAAAACAAAACAGCTATACTTCGACATTTAATTTTACTATCCCGAGTAACATAGTGAGCACCGGTGGAGATGCTCTTAGGGCGGGCACATGTATGGCCAAAGAGAGTGAAGCAGTAGTGCAAAGAAAAATACAAAACAGTAGCGGGTGGTGAGAAAGAAAGAAGAGCACGGCGATGATGAGAAAACAAGGAAGAGCACGGCAAGAAAGAAATTTTGATATTCTGTCTGGATTTTTAAAAATCCATGGTGGATATTTATTAATCGACTGAATCTCATTATCTTTCAGATTCGGGGTCAGGATATCATTTCAAATAGCATCTATTTTTGATATCTATAGAGTTTTTAAAATTATATTCAGGTCTGATATTTGAATTTTTTGGATATCCGCCCAACATTGGATTTTACCCTTATTTCCTCTCAGTGCTTTCTGTATGTTAGGGATTTTACCTTTAGACATGCATTGAGGCCTTGTAAATGAACTGTGGGTTTCCATATTTGTAACACTCTGGGAATGGTTTGTGAACAACAAGCTTTAGATAGATTTTTGTACACTAATCCTTGAGAAGCTCTTAGTTGCAAAAGTATAGTTTCTTGTACCTTGGTCTAAAACCAGTTGTCTTTGGAAGCTTACACATGAACAGCGAATAACTGGATAGAAATTTCCAACTATAATTTTATAATAATCAACTCTTTTAATAATATTCACAATAGTCCCCAAAGACCCAATAATGTGAGAGTGATATGATTTTGTCCATTAGACCACATTTAAAGCTTGCCTATAGAACCCAATGCTAAATGATGAGATTGTTACACATGAGTTAGTACCCACCCTCACTTCATAACCGGAACTTTTATAGGCTCAAATATTTGTAACTGTACTTGACCTAAGGGAAAAATATGTGAAGGATATCTAAAAAAAACTTAGATTCATACTCTTTTAATATTCAAGCGTATGCCTTTTTTTAGTAGGGTTAGTGTTTAGGGCTTTGGGTTTTGTGGGTTCAGGTTTCAATTTCCATGTTTCTTTGATTTTTCGCATTTGTTTTTCACCTTTGCAACTTACATTATTCATTTTGAGCTTTTTGTCAATGTGTGTCGTTGAAATTATGGATGTAATATATTGGCTATTAGAGCTTTTTACAATGAATCAAGCTTTTTCAAAAAAGCGTGGTGAATATAAAACCCAATGAGTTACAAGAAGGTAAGTGCTTTTATAGCTTTGCAACCTCCTTTACATTAAAAACACATCGTTTTTGTTTTCATCTTTTGCACCATCATCTCTACATTGGTGAGTATTAAAAAAATTTATGAAAGTTGCAAAGGTGGGGGAGGATGAGGGTTTTTGATTTTCAACATCTACAATGATTGTGGACAATTTTTTGGTATATAATCATGAAGTTTCATTATTCATTGTGTTTCATTGATTCATTCGTCTCACACCTTGATGCAGCTTGCATTGTGTTTAATTTGTTGGAAAGTGCATTTGTGAAACCACGAGGGGTGGGGAAGTTATTTCCCCTTGTTTATTTTTCACAACTATTGCATTTGTTCACATTAGTCCAACAATGGGGTGCAATTCATTAGCCTAAATCATTATGTAACCTCAAAATTGAAGTAGGTTTATTGCACTTTAGTCATTTCACCTTGGTTAAAATAACGTCAATATATAATCATTATGTAATTGTCAATTTTTACTACTAATTAACATAATTCATTACCAATTGAAGTAATTCATTATAATGAATAAGTTTTTAAAAAATGTTGTTGTTTTAAATACTAAGTTATATACCCTAAGTTATTCTACATTATACCTTATGTTATTTTAGGTTATTCCATTCTATGTTATTTAAAAATATCCCACTTTAAAATATTCTAACCTATTATTAATTATTATGTATTATTTTACCCTAGGTTAATTTTAAATATTCCAGCCTAAGTTATTATTGGTTATTCAACCTTAGGCTTTTCTATGTTATTATACATTACTCAAAATAATTCCACCTTAAGTTATTCCACCTTAGGTGTTTTTTGGTTTTTTTTTTACAACTTCACCTTAGGTTATTTTACATTAAATTTTTTTAAGTTATTTTTTATTCTGTTATTTTAGGATATTCCACCCTATGATATTTTAGGATATTTTATAATTTATTTCACCCTAGTTATTTTAGACAATTCCACCCTAAATTATTACATGTTATTTTCAATTATTACAAGGTATTCCACCCTTGGTTATTTTACATTAAATTGTTTAAAGCTATTTTTAACTATATTTAGTCATTATAAGTTATCTCATCTTAAATTATTTTGGATTATTTTAGGTTATTCCACCTTATGTTATTTGAGGCTATTATGCCTCACGCTACTTTGAAAATTATATATTTGGTTAATGTAATTTAATTTGTTATGGATTATTTCACCATATGTTATTTTAGGCTATTTTTAATTATTATACATTATTTTCCATTAGGTTATTCTATTATATTCCAAGTTATTTATTTTATTTTATCCTTGTTGTTGTAAACTATTATACCTTAGTATAAAATAACCTATAATAATATAAACTAAAATGACTATTGAATAGCTTTGAATATTTTGAAATATTAATATTTATTTAAAATTTAGAAACTTAAAGTAAAATAATTAAAAATAATCTAGAATAACATAAGGAATAACTTAAAATAACATAGGGTAAAATAACATAGGATATAACTTAAGGTATAATTTTACGTACGTGACTTTCCTTATAATAACCTATGGCATAGCTTAGAATAACTTATGGTATAATCTAGAATAATTTAAAGTAGAATAATGCAAAATAACCTAAAATAATTTTAAATAACCAAGGATATAACATAAAGTGGAATAATTTATAACGTAAAGTAATTTAAGGTGGAATAACCTAAAATAACCAAAAAATTGAGATAGAATAATTTTAAAAATCTAAGGTGGAATAGCCAAAAATAACCTAGGGTGGCATATCCAAAAATAACATAAGGTAGAATAGCTTATAATAGTAAAAAATATATATGGTAAAATTACTAATCATAACCTATGGTGGAATAACCTAAAATAACTAAAAATAACCTATGGTGGAATAACCTAAAATAACTAAGAATAACCTATGGTGGAATAGCTTGAATTAACAAAAAATAAGTTAAGATAAAATAATCAATAATAACCTATGATGGAATAATTAAGAATAACTTAAGGTAAAATAATCAATAATAACGTACGGTGGAATAGCCTAAGATAACCTATTTATTGTAGATTAATAATAGTTTATGGTAGCACAAACATAACATAATGTAGCTTACATTAGCCTACAAATAATTTAGGATTAGCATACAAACTTAAATTGTGTTAGTTTACACATAGCCTAAGATAATTTACATTAGCTTAAGAATAATTTAAATTAGCTTGCACTAATTTTAAAAATAACCTAGGAAAAATACCTAGGTACATTAAGAAAATAATGTGCTTACGTGACAACAAAATATATGACTTATTTAAATTATGGTTCAATGGTTAAGGATTTATTCTTTAAACATGCGTGTGACAAGAGGTGAGGGGTTCAAACCTTCATGCTTGGACCTTAAATTGATGGGCTAAATTTAGGTTCCTAATTTAAGTTAGGTGGCTTTAGTTAGAATGGGTTCCTGATTGTTTGGCTGAACTTCTTAATTAATTATTAATGATCTCATTGACAATGAATTCAATTAATTATTAATGAATTCACCTATCCACAACAACTAATCCATGTTCATTAAAGGTCAACCACTTTCACTGTGGTAAATGTGTTCAAGTTCATTCAAAATTTAATGAAACAGATAATGAACTTGGACACATATTTGTGTAATGTCATTTATTCATCTACTTCATCAATTTTCAACAAGCCATAAATTTTTTTCTTTTTTTTTGCACCTCATCTTTTCAACTTCTTCTCACATGCATGAGGCTATGTGGGTGGGGAAATATTTTGAAAAAAATGAAAGAACTTTATTTTCTAAACCCTAAACTTTAAACCATGTCACATTATGATTATTGTTGAGTTTAACGTTTAGTAAGTTTCCACAAAGTCCACAAGTTTTTATGTTTATCTTATGTTGGTTTCTTAATGAATGTGGTAATGGCCTCTTCTTCATGTCCTATCATGAATTTTCATGATATTGGTTTTAATGAAAAGGTCCTTTTAGCTTCTACAAAATATGACAACAACACTATTGGGAATGTGTAGGTTGTGTGAAAAGGTGGGGAGTTAGAGATTATAAAAGTTGTTGTTAAAAGGCACAATGGTGCATACATCATTAAAGTGCACTGAAAGAATTTATGAATACAATGACTTATTTGGTAGCCACACTACTAAACTTCATTCATCTAGGCATTTTTTAAGGTGAACAATAATCAACTTATGAATTTAGATCATAATCAAATCATGAAACATATAATTTGTTACAATGATTACGGTGGTCTTCATATCATGGCCATGCACACCATGTGCACAACAACACATTTTGGGTTTTGTGACTAGTTTAAAAAACATTTAAAAAAAAATTATTATGATTACAGCTACTTGGTCACAAAAATTACTATGTAGTTGCAAGGGACATGAAGATGCCATCTGGCATCATGGTTTTGCGACTTTAGTCAATATGACAATTTGCTTAATTTTTGGGAAAATATAATATTATTATTTTGAATTTATATTAATATATTTGGATGATTTAAAATTAAGAATTCAAAAATACCATTTATTTTTGCGACTAATAGTAACCAATAATAATTCAATTTCTAATGATGATGGTGTGGCATGCCATGCATCAACAAGCAGTTAGAACTAGTAGTCAATTTCATGACTCATGACATTCATTTCAATAAAATTACATTTTTTGATTGGTCAAAAATGTTCATAATGCTAAAACATGTATTTTACAACTTGTTTTATGCAATTACAACATCTAATATGATTAAGGAAGTGACTAAAATGTATTTAATAATTAGTTATCAACCTATATAATGATTTATGACACTAATTTCAATAAAATTACATTTATTGATTGGTCAAAAATGTTCATAATGCCAAAACAATTTTTTTACAACTTGTCATATGCAATTATAATGTCTAACACAATTAAGGAAATAATTAAAAATGTCTTTTGTAATTAATAATCAACTTAATGATTCATGACACTAATTTTAATAAAATTGCATTCATTGATTGGTCAAAAATGTTCATAATGCCAAAACATGTCTTTTATGATTTGTCCTATGCAATTACAATGTCCAACACAATTAAGGAAATGATTATGAATGTCTTTAACAATTAAAAATAAACAAAATGATTCATGACACTAATTTCAATTAAATTACATTTGTTGATTAGCAAAAAAATGTTTATAATGCCAAAATATGTCTTTTAGGACTTGGTTTATACATCTACATGTCCAACACAATTAAAAAATAAAATATGAATGTTTTTAATAGCTAGTAATCAACTTTATGATTCATGCAACTAAAACAATGATTAAAAAAAAAACTACAATCGCATAGGACTAATCATTTTATTAACCAAATTTAGTTTGAATAACCTAGTTTAATTTATAATTTTTTATAATTTAGCCAGATTTAATCATGTATTGTTTCAATAATGAACTTTATTTTAATTTTTTCAAATTTAACCAAATATTTAACATAAATATTCAATTTAACTTAATTTATCATTTTTTACCCATGTTTAACCTAAATTATTATTTTAAATATAAATCACATTAATTTAGTTATACATTAATAATCTTCAACCATGTTTAGCTTAAATAATTGTGTTTAAAATGGTTTAACCAAAATAATTGTGTTTAACCATGTTTAGTTGAAACAATTGTGTTTAAACATGTTTAGCCATGTTTAGCCTAAATAATTATGTTTAGCCATGTTTAGTTTAAATAGTTGTGTTTAGTTTCTATATCAATTTAGCCATCTTTAACCTAGGTGATTATTTTTAGCCAAAATTATTTAAAATAATTATGTTTAGCCATGTTCAAATTGATTTAATTTATGTTTAGCTTAAATTGGCCTAGTTTAAAATAGGTTTACCATATATTACCTTAGGTCTAACCTAGCTAGGTTTACCTAAGCTTAATTTAAGTCTAGCTTAAAGCTTAAATATTCCTAATTAGATTAAACTAAGCTAATTTACTTTTAGCACAAGGAAGCTTAGGTTAACCTAAGTTGGGTTTACATGTAGTTTAGGTTGACCTAACTCATCGTAAGTCAACTTAGGGAAGCTTATGTTAACTTAAGCTAGGTTGGTACATAGTAGGTAGGTTGTGTAGAAGGCATGAAAATAACCAAGTTTATAAAATTTTCTAAACCAAAAAGGGAACTTGAGAAGGCCTAATTCCAAGTCTAGATCATGAAACAAGAAAAACAAAAACAAGAATAGAACATGTGTGAGACAAAAATTTAACAAGATTTTATTACAATAATGAAACAAAAATCAAATAAGGCTGTGATAAAAAAAAGGTACCAAAAACTAATTTGAACATACTAAAAGTAATTAAAGGTCTTATTTTTATTTATACCTTAAGGACTTAATTCAAGGAAATTTCCATGGAAATTTTGTTTTCATGTGTGGCCCATGATTACCCATGTGTGACCCATGTTTCGACTAAAATTGAATTAGGAGTGAACTAAAAATGAACTGATAATTAATTAAAATTGAATTAATACTTAATTAAAAGTGAATTGAACTGACCATTAATTAAAAATGAATTAAGATTGTGGTGTTGGCAATGATGTTGACGATAATGTTGACAATCATGCTAGTGATGATGTTAACAATGTCATTCGTGACAAGTTGACCAATGTCAACGTAAGGTGGCATAATTTAATTTGAGACTAAAAAACTTGATCTTTATAACTTTGTGTTTAATAAACTTAATATAAAAAATGTGGTAGTACAATAGATGAGAACTTGAACCCTAAAATGAAGGTGAGGGGTTCAAATCTTTGTTTTTACAACTTATAATATTTAGGCCACTTAACTTATGTTAGTTAGCTTAATTTAGGCTATTTAGGCTAGGAAGCCAAATTTTGTTTTTAACCTAAGCTACCTAGTTTAGGTACGGTACCTTAGGCTAGTTAAGCTAAGTTAGGTTGACTTTTGGCTAGGTTAGTTATTTAGGCTACTTAAGTTAAACGAGATTGACTTTTGCTCATGTGTGATGATTCGTAATTGAATATATGTTTATACATTTTTGACACATGTCATCCATTTATCAAAGTGTTTTGTATAATTTTTAGTTAAGTAAAATGATTAGGTTTACATAGTATGTACTTTAGATGTCAAATTAAGGTCAACGATGATATGGAATTTCAATATTATAAGGAAATAAAAATAAAAATAGTTGATAGAATGATTGAACTTTGCAATTATATGTCGTTTATGACTAAATGGGTGAAATGACATGAATTTAACAATTCAATAGTCATTAGTTCCAAATGTTTTTTCTAATTAATACATCGTCATATAAGCAAGTAGAAAAACTCAAAATGTGTTCTTATGGTGCAAGAAAGGATTGATTGCAAACCATAAAATTAATGGCATAACAACCATAAATAAATACGTTGATATGACAATGATGTTTTAATGAAAAAATAAACAAAAGATCCCATAAACCAAAAAAATCCAAACACATACATGTTCACAAAACACATACATACACAATGAAAAAACATTCAAACAAACGAAAAAATCTAAAAGCTCATCTTGAAAACAATTGAACTTGAAGTTTCATAGTTTCTATCCTTCACTTGAACAAAAGCAAGGGTGAGGAGTAATACCAAAACTAAAAAGATCGAACCATAAGAAAGATGAGGGGAGTAGCAATAGCACACAACAATGAGGAACCAAGAAACAACAACAAATCAAATAGGTACTTTGGGAGTGATAACAATGCACAATGACAAATAATAATTACACACATTGACGAAGGGGAATAGTAGCAACACATGGTGATGAAGAACTATAATAATAAAGCACAACAATGAGAAGCATTAGTGCCTAACAACAAAGAGGAGCATCATAACATCATCGTCACCAGGAGTAGCAATGCCCAACAATGAGGAGTAAGGGAATGACAAGAATGCATGATGATAATATACATGATGACAAGAAACAACAATGAACATGAGCAAAAAACAAAGCTTAAAAAAAAAAGAAAACAAAGCATAAACAAACAATGAAAGCACTAAACATACAAAACACTACCCACAAAAGACGATACAAAGAGTGATAATCTTGTTTAAGGAGTGAAGAAGAAGAAACAAATGAAGAAGAAGGGAGGAGGAAACACTACCCACAAAAGACAATACTTAGAGTGATAATCCTCTTTAAGGAGTGAAGAAGAAGAAACAAGTGAGGAAGAAGGGAGGGAAGAGGAAGATGCTGTCCTGAACTAACCCTAACCTAAAAAAAAAAAACACTAACCTATTACTAATTACCCTGACTATGCTATTTGTTAATACCCTGATAGGGTATAAAAAATTTAAAAATAAACGTGAAAAGGTTTCAAATCGTCGATTCTCAGTCTGGTGAGAACTGAGAGACGGGTTTCAAACAGGGTATCACCCTGGGTGATCCTCAGTAGTATTCAAGATGAGAACCGACTTGAAAACCCTAACTGGCTCTCAGCCATTTTTCTGATACCCGACCTACATTGGTTTGTACCCTGCTCTTGATTCGCGGATTTTCTTGGGAAAATCCGCCAAATTTCGATATCACAAAATTAAAAGAAAAAGCCCTCTTCGTAACACTTGGAATGGGACTTGGATTGAGATCTGGATCTTAACATTTGGAGAAGAGGATGTGTGTATGTAGACACCTGGATTGAGTCGTGGGATCTCGACTGATACCTGGTTTGAAAGCTGCGTGGGGGAGAAGAGAAGGAAGGAAGCTTGTCGTAGATTGGAAAACAGAGAGAGGTAGGTTTTCGTTCTGTCATCGCTCTGAGTTGTGCAGGAAAACCAGCCGGATCGATTGGTATTACGCGGCTCTGGCACCATGGTAACGCTCCTCTCTTGACTAATTTCTTGCTTCTCCTTGAGTTTTCCCAAAATCATCGATTGTAGGAAAAGTTAGAGGGGGTGTCGTTGTTGCTTCTGTTGTTGGCTTAGAGTGCTGCTTCCTGGATTTGCGATGGTATGCGTATCCCGGAAAATATTATGGATTGTCCCATTTTCCAATTATAAGGGGCATTTTGCGCGCCCGAGAGAGAGAGACATACAGAGACGTAGACATGGAGAGACAGAGACAGAATTAGGTCACCTGAAAGTGGTGGTTTTGTGCGGTTTTGGCAGCTCTTCTTCTCGTATTTCAAGGAGCTAGTGGGGAAGGAGGTGACAGTAGAGCTTAAGAACGATTTGGCCATCACCGGTATATTGCATTCCGTCGATCAGTACCTTAACATCAAATTAGAGAATACTCGCGTAGTCGATGAAGCTAAATACCCGCACATGGTTTTTCCCTCTCACTCTCTCTCTCTCCAAATCTCCTGGCATTATGTTTTTACCATGTCTTCTGCTTTTGTGTATGTAGTATGTACTGTGTTGTTGTCCTCAGCTTTGTTATGGCTGACATTGTAAAACAATTTGAAGTCTCTTTCTATCAATTTTCTAGTTCTGCTTTTGCTTTTTGGACAGGGCAATGGCATTATTATGTGTACAATTTTCTTGTGCTTTCTGATGCGACTTGTGAATGCCAGAATCATTCTGTGGACATGGGTGGTTGATTGGATGCAGCTTTCAGTAAAAAACTGCTTCATCCGAGGCTCGGTGGTACGATATGTGCAACTTCCACCAGACGGAGTTGATGTTGATATCTTGCATGATGCCACTCGGCGGGAGGCTCGAGGAGCATAACCAGGCTGATTTATTAGAGTGTTGCAGATGTTGACAGGCGGTTTGATTTTGATGTTGTGTAGACCAATTAGTCAGCAATCTACATGGAAGTGCCTGAGAACATAGAGGTTTGACTGTGTCATGACATGGGACAAGCCATGGTACCTCTCCTAACTTATAGTTAACAGGTTCAATATCCATGAAGACCTCATCCTTACAAGTATCACCTGTGTTTCTTTTCTAGAGATGTGAGATATTTCAAGGGCTTAGTTGTGGGACTTATTCCTCTGGCAGCACAATGACACACATACACCTTGGATGATGTTCATGTTGCTTATTAAACGCATCTGAGATTGTCTTTGGTGCAACTCTGATTGCATGGTGCAGCTTTGTGTGTGTAAACTCTGAGCTGATTGAGTTGTTTCCGGCAAAGTTAGCATAAAACCCTACAACATTGCTGCAGATTGTAGCCCTAAATTTTGTAACTAGAGCAATGTTATCAGGAGTGCAATGAACTACCCTTTGTTTCCTCAAACTTGAGATTGTCATAGGCTTCTGGAAGAATTCCTAGCTCCAGGATGCAAGCATTCTGGTGGGAACATGTTTGCAAAAATTCCTCATGACAGAGGAGCTGAGTAATTTTTTTCTGAGTTTTGGGAAGAGGGAGGGGGAAATCAGTCTAGAAGTGTCCAGAACCAATCAGCTTTCATCATAACTCTAACTCAATGTTAAGAAGTAATGACCACCAAGGCTGTGATCAACCTACAAACGTGATGCTTCTGGATTGATAATCCCACATATTAAAGGGTGTGTAGGTTTCCAAACCTGAAAGCAAATGTTGTATCCATATTATGCGTATCCGTTGCTGTGACTTTGGACCTAGGTTTAAGCTACAATGCCATGGAACTGAGGAAAACAGTTATTTTGACTGTCCTGGAATCCTAATCCATTGGTTGCATATTGCTACAACTCCATGAATTAAGATTTTTGCAAACTGTAAGTCACAACTTGCATTATTGGGAGGCTTGGAGTCTTTTGCTGTATGTGCTAATTTGTTGTGTCCAGTGTTGGGATTCTAGAAAATTGTACAAAAACTACATCACCCATGAAATAACTGTCAAAGCAAGTAACAGGAAATTCACACCTATTCCAGTTATCCAATCACCACATTTGCTCCAAGCTGCTGAGCATTGAAAATGGCTTACCCTTGGAAGTATTGCAGGGATGCTCAAGAAAAGATATCTAGAACTACAGTTTTCCCTGATAAAAAAAATAACAATAATAAGAATTACTCAGAAAGTATCAGATCATCCTGCTCAATGATTAGCTGCCATGACTACCCCACCGCCTTAATCAGCTCCAGACAAGACAGTGGTGTCCAAAAGTGTGCAACAATCTGCCCAAATTCTCATTTCTATCACATTTCCAGAAGCTACTGGAAGACTCTATGACATTGTTAGTTGGTACGAGACAAACAATAACAAAAAACCGAGTAGTGTTTACTCCAAGCTGCAACAATGACAGACACAGACAGGAAGATGCAGCAAAAACAATAATCTGAAAGACTTTCCAAGCTCCTTTATTGAACCAAAATTCAGTTGGGTGCTCATAATAAGCATGATCTTAAGCCTGATCTCGATCATCCAGTGTCATACACATAAACACATCTCAATCAACATCAGGATTAGAAGCTCTTTTATCTGAGTCATTGAACACTCCCCATGACTCTGAAACAATAATTCTTCTAAGAACTGAGAGATTTCCATACTCCTGATTAAGAAATCCAGAACAAGGTTCAAACATTTCTTTTGAAGTTGCTGCAAAACTTCAAGATAAGGAGTGAAGAACAGGGAAGAAGAAAAGAAGAAAAGCACAGAAGGCTACAACTCTGAAGCAACATGCAAAACCCTTAGCATGTGACAAATATGTGTGGTCACACTTTCATAAGCAATGATACACCCATCCCACAACTTCACTGGTACTCTTCTCTTCCAAAGTCAACTTCAAGTATCCATCAGAACCAGATACTGTTCACAAAAGCATAGAAATTTCCATAAAGACACATTACGAATTCAGTTCTCTAACTTCAGTGGGTCATAAACTGATCCCATGGTGATGTTAATGGTAATTTTAGTCTCTACTTCTATCCTCACTACAAGAAAACTGAGCTTTTTTTCTCAACCACAAATGGCACATTTCCTCCAGTGAGAGGCACAGAGCAAATCACTTCCATAATATGCTCATCTAATCACTTACACAGTCCTGAGACTAACCAAAAGGCTCACTATCATTCTGAGACTCTTGCAAGAGTGTAACTTAGCAGAACTTGGGATACCACACAGACAGACAGACAAACACACACACACACACAGACAAAAACATACAATGTAACAGCAAGCAGGACCCCAAAAATTCAAAAATCATGACAGGCAAACCAAGGCCTCAGCTTGCATCTCTAGTATGGCAAAAAAGGAAATGAAATCAAAAGAAACTAACATGGAATGGGAGGCCATTAGTAGAACTCCCTTCAGAGAACATCTAAACCACCTCTAGCTTCACAACAAGACCAAATGATGCACTCGTAGTGAACTGATGTGTCCAAAAACCAGCAGCTGGAATTTTCTCCTACTGCCTACAGTTTTCAATATAGATTACCAGTCTTCTCCCTGCCGACTATAATTTCCTCCACGGCCACCAGATGAGTATCCACTGCGATCATTATAACCACTGCTGCCATAGCTGCCACCTTGACTGGCACCATACTGAGCACCGTTGTTATAAGCATTGGCTCCATAACCACCCCCACCATAGGAGGCACCATAGCCCCCTCCATAGCTAACACCTCCACCACCCTGTGGTCCATACTGTCCACCTTGGGGACACTCCCGTGAAAAGTGACCCTCTTGGCCACATGTGTAGCAGGATCGACCTCCCCCACTTCGGGCCCCTCCACCACCACCACCAAAATTTCCACCATAGCCACCACCACCAGCTCGACCACCACCACCAGCTCCAGCATTGGGACATTCACGAGAAAAGTGGCCCACCTAAGGTCAAGCAATTTCCCAAATTTCAGCTTTCAGAAAACACAGATGGCTATTAAGTTTATAGACCATGCTTGTACTTGAACATAAAGACACCCAGCTATAATGCAGCAATCACTCCACACCAGAAAAATTCTTGAGAAGGAGAAGGATGCCATGGTCTGCCAACAAACATGTCTATGAGATAGCTGATAACTCCACAACACTTTAAAGGCAATTATAGCATCAGTCCCAGCAAAACCAAAATGAACACAAGAAAGAGTAAACCTCAACAGAATTGACAGGTGACCCGTTCATAAGGTTATAGAAATATACAGCCAGTAGGAAACCCAACCCTAAAGAACAGATACTATAAAAGAAAGGAGCATTTGAATAATAGCAACAATCGTACAAATTTTCAGAGACATTCAACAGCACCAAGTATGGTATGGACCACTGACAATAACATCCCCATTACCTTCCGCAGATCCCAGCAGGGGGTGGAGGTCATTGTGAAACACTAAAACATCTTACTGAGTTCCTGTCACAAGACCAACTGGTGGAATGGGAAAACTTGGCCACAATGCTGGCTAGCTCAACAAAACATTAAAATGAAGACCAAATAACAAAAAAGAAAAACTTGAGAAAAAGAAAGGAAAAGAAAAGAAAAAGCAATCCCTTTGGTCCGATTTACTGAAAACTTTGAAGAGTTCAACTTTTCTATTTAGCAGACTAATTGAGCTCACCATTTGAGCTACACAGAGCCCTTTTGAAGAAGGTATTAAGAGTGCATAAAAATTACTTTTTGCTACCACAAATTTGATCGAATATGAAACATTGGAATCTGCATGAAGAACACAAAGCATGGCACCTGGATATTCTCACTGGGAACACTAGTAAAAAATGCCTTTGGAATCTTGACAAACTGCCAAATTCCAAAACTTGCAAGAGAAGTGACTACAAGTAAAATTGAACTCACAAAATGCCTTAGTTTATATGCCACCACTAGTATATTCTTTGTCTAGATATATGAATTTGGAGAAGTCAGGAACCAATGGATTGTCTCCAATCCTTCTTCTTAATGTATACAAAAACTGGACAAAAACTGAACTTAAAAGATGATGCAAAAACACATAGCATTAGTGACAGCCACACATCTTCATCAACCTTTCTCAGCAACATGTATGGTAGTAACAAGTTACCATAACATTCCCACTGAAGTCAGAAGCTCCTGGCAGTGGGTGGATGTCAATGCCACACATTAACAAAAATACACAGTTTATGTTGCAAGAGCAAACAAAATGAGAAGACAAGCACTTTCTATAACTTGCATCAAATGTTACCAAATATGAAATCAGCAGGTTGATATGAACATTTTTGCACAGGATGAATGTGACAGCAAGTACAAACCTCTCCACAATTATAGCACCCCTCCGCGCCTGACTTGCCCCTTGCTGCTCCCCATGTCTCACCATATGAACTTCCTTTACCAGAATCACGATCCCGGCCCCTGCTGAAATTTCCATAACCCTCAACCTCACCACCATAAGCAGGAGCAGCTGCTGGTACAGGTGCTCTCTCTTCATCCCGGCGTGGGCGTCTTGCACCACCTGATTGTGCTGTTTGAACTGCCATTTTCTGCACAGAATGGCTTGTTTACAATCAGTGCAATTTTTAAGACATGCAAATGCCATGAACTGTGAAGAGCCAACAACAAGAAGACTTGCTACCCAAAACATACACAGGAGGAGCAGTGAGAACTTAAGAGAGTTTCCATTTTGTTCCTTCCAAAATACATGGCCTGAAATGTAATAAGCCACAAATATGCAGATCCTTTTGCAAATTGGTCCAAGTATCCATTGACAATCATTCTGCAATAGTGAAACATCTTTAAATTCCATCAAACCTGAGATAGGGGGGTTAACACAAAGAACTCTGCAATAAAACATACCTCAAAGGATAACAACAGCTCATCAAGTTTTTTCTCCATGGAGATCACCTCCTCCCTCAGGAATTTTGACTTCACTGGGTCCACCTCCTTTTCAAGTTCACTTTTAGCAAAAGAGAGCTCTGCTTCTGCTGCTTTTTTTTCTTCACGCTGTTGTTCAGTCAACACCAGCTGTGCTCCCAATTCCAAACAAGACCAGAAGTTCCCAAGAATAAGAAACTATTGCAGTATATGACTAGTGTCACACATAACCCAATGCAACAACCTGCAATTCCCCTGCAATTTTGTGCTGCAAACTGGCTCTGCCTCCACACGGAACCAGTTTCATCATGGACTTTCGTAAACATGAAGGTCCAGCTAGCAACTATATTGTTCACATCAATCATTCCAGGAATGCCTTTTGCACCCAATTACAGAAGTACCCTTTCACAGTTATGGCAGCAAGGGTCTTCACTGTCATGATCACAAACCCTGAACATCAAGCCCTTGGGCAACTCAACTCTTGCAAGTGTGCAGTGTGGCTAGATGATGATTTTCTTGCTTACATGCCAGGTATCATTCACCTACACTGCATCATATCTTCTCTCATTTAACAACAATGCAAAAGTAAAAAAGGACAGTTTCCTTGCATTGGGCTTCCATTCCTTGTCAGCTTGCTCCTTGAGGACCTCAGTTTCTTTTTTCCCTTCTCTTTCGGCAATAACTTGTTCGCGTGGCCTTGCAGCACCAAATGGATTTGGCTGCACAAGAAAAAAACAAGGTTCAGCATCTCTAAAATTTACCATTCAGGCTCATTGCAACTCTCTCTACATCTGCTTATCCAAATCCCTTGTGTTCCCATGAAAAAATCTGGCATCCTACCAGATATAGTTTGTGAATGCATAAGGAAAAGGAACCTAAAACCCTAGAGACAAAGCATTCTTTCTCCTAACTGGCGCACATTTGCACTTCAAAGGTTTTTGATGCTAGCGTCTGACCAAAGAAAAGGTGACCAGTGCGTGAAGATGCCAGCAGCATGAAATGGAACAAGGGATGAGTCTCAGTCAAACAGAAAGCTCGCAGACCGTGAAAGCGCTAGATCTCAAGACCTCAACAGGAGGAGGAGTAGTAGTAGTAGTCCGCGATGACACTACCTTCAAAAGAAAAATCTGATATAAAAAACAGCTGCGGCGCCTCACGAGATCATACCTAATGGCGAATTTTGCGCATAATAGAAAGTGAGGAACGCTCTCACCCTACATATAAATTTCCAAACGTTCCAGAAACCAAACCATGTGACGAGCGATAAAACAAGGCAGTCGATCAGACGCTACAAGTCACGAAATCGCCACCTCACATTCTAGAAAGAGTTTCAGATCAGAAGACGAACGAGACACTCACCCTACTGGTCTTGGCTGGAGATGCGGATGACATATTGGCTGTGGATCCACGCGGCTGGAGACTAAGCTTTGGTCTGTTCGCTCCTTCGTCGTCCACGTAGCTCATGCTTCTCCTCTCCCGCGCTATGGTCTGGCGACACAGATCCTCTTATATTCTCTCTCTCTCTCTCTCTCTCTCTCTCAGAACTATTTCTCTCTTTTATGAACAAAACCACAAAATAAACACCGGCTTTCTAAAAAACCGCACGCCAACAACAGAATATAATCAGCGACCTTCAAAACCGCTGCCGACAAAAACACCGCCGTTCTAGTCCGAAGGAAACACGATCGAGAAACGCATCCGCAAACGCCGTTCAAAACCCGCCTCCCACAACAAAACGCAGAGAGAAAAGAAGAAACTGTAAAAGAGAGAGAGAGAGAGAGCGGTGAGGAGGAAGTTGCAACAAGCGGGCGCGGATGGAGCGGCGACCGGCTACTCCGGTCGGGAACCGGTGAAAACTTGTCGAAACATCGGGATCAAGCATCCCCCATGCCGTGCCTTTGTTTACTGGCGAAATTTCGCCAAAAAGCGAAATATTTTTATTAAAAGAAATCGAAAATGAAGTGACTTTGGAGGGTTGTAATCGCCAGAAATGAGAAAATAAATAGTAAAGCTTGTCAGATTTCTAAATTTTGGTTATTAATTTGTAGCCATAAACACATGCCGTTGATACAAGATTTTTTACTTCATATCTGGTTTATAGCCACATTTGGTTATATCTTCTCAGTGATAATCGCCATTTTTTTGGGTACGTCTTCATATGGATGATCGCCATTTAAGCTACGTTAAAAACAATTCCTGAAAAAAAGAATGAGGGTGAACCCGCGCCACCCAACCCCTCCTCAATCCCCAAACACGGCCAGTCCATTCATAGGGTGACCAGGGGAGTTCTCGGCACAGGTTACCGGTTACAGAGGTCACCGCCGCCGTCGATCTCAAACGAGCGGGAGGATGGAACTGACGTGGTGGTGTGGGGGGGGGGGGGGGGGGGGGGGGCGGAGGGTTGGGTGTCGTCCTGGGAGGGGGGGGGGGTGGGTGTTGATCCCATAAATTCAAAGTTGCAAAATTTCCCCCC
>Ga0116229_10002046_pt1 | contig 32357 bp, 18 predicted proteins | sample S1TSphgellanicum_3_FD_87313 | JGI IMG/M metagenome (GOLD analysis project Ga0116229, IMG submission 87313) | Host-associated microbial communities from peat moss isolated from Minnesota, USA - S1T2_Fc - Sphagnum magellanicum MG | ecosystem: Host-associated > Plants > Peat moss > Unclassified...
ACATTATGTAGGCCATTGGAACATGACATTCCCAAAATCAGGCCCCAAACACATTATGTAGGCCATTGGAACATGACATTCCCAAAATCAGGCCCCAGCGCAAATTTCAACTCATAAAGGCCCATTTTCTAGGATTGTTTCACTCTTAAGAGCTTATGGTCCTACAAACCTCGCCTCATATCCAAATTAAGATTTATTGGTGTTAGGGATCCAGTTGGATGCCTTTCATGTCCTTCATGTCCTTTGTGGCTTTATTAATGGTTTTTTACCCTTGAGAGAAATGTTGGACTAGGAAGGCCTTTCAAAATTAACTTGTTTTGGCTAACAACATTTCATTTTGAAAGCACTACCTAGATGCAACTACTCCTTTTAATCCAAAAACCCAAAAACCCATTTGGTGGCCTTTCACAAATAGCACTTCAAATGAATCTTCCCCAAGTTTGTTGAACCCAATCAATTTTAATTTACATTTGGTTTTGCCAAAGATTATCTAGTGGATGGTTTTTCTCATAAGGGCATCTTCACATTTTAGGACCAGTAAATGTTGCCAAAATCTTATACATGCAAAGTCATTCTATTTTTGATGAAATGAGTACCTATTAGTTTTGAAGATTTGCAAGATTTTATTTTGCCAAGACTTGATTTAGTGAAGAATACGTGAACAAGATGAACAAGAGTGAAGGTGTAGGGAGCTTTGGCAAGGTGCACTGGATTAAAATGGATGTCATAACCACAGTTTTTACAAGTGATGAAATGAAATCAAAGATTATATGATAATCATATTGAATTTGTTTATGGTTTGGACTCAATATGTGTGGCAGGATACATGTAATGTAATGCATAAAACATTTGTGCAATTAGAAAATATTAAATATTATCTTTGGGTTCTGAAATTTGCAAATTTGTTTTGTAATAGATTATAACAATGAATTTTGTTTTCAATAATTTAAAAAAAATTCAATCACACAAGTTGACATAACATATTGTATATGGCATTTGGCAATCAATATTTTAGGGGAAAAACAATTCTCAAGTGTGCTAAAAAATAAATATCTTGGAATGTCTATAATGGATTTTAAAAATAAAAAATAAAAAATATGTTTATATTATCAATATGAAGAATGATTTGAAATTAATGATCTCAATCAATAAAGTCTTAAGCATAATGAATGTCTAACAATTTCCTGGTTAAAACATAACTACAATTGAAAAACATCAAAATAAACAAAAATAAATAAAATTTCAAATTGATAATAAATATTCTAGTAGATTTAAATTGAAAGAAAATAAGCTATATATTAAAATGATTGACTTATTTACAAGAAGTTATGTTGCTCCAAATATGAGTATAAGGATAGGATTTAAAACCATGAGAGAACCAAATAAGGGTTTGCAAAAGTTATGGACTGTACATAAGGTATGAACTTTGCGGTTGCCAAAAGTGGTCCAATATCACACCCCACCAAAACCCCAAGACAAATCCGAAACTAGGAATGAAACTCCTTTGAGGATCAATTTAAGTGACAAAACTAATTTGGTCCCCTTTGTTTTCAATTGTATTGTTTTCATCTTGAATTCTCAATTTGTCCCCAATTTCAATAAGACTAAGGCCCCTAGTTTGGGCTACTTTATGGATAACTCTAGTTGAATTGATTTTCCAGTCACTTGTGCCTTTCAATGCATATTGTGACATAATGTGTATAGCTCAACCTCCTTTTTTGCACAAAACCCCTCTAACATTTTTGTCTGATGGATATTGTGTACCTATATTTGGATATTGAGGTAGATAATAATTATGAACAATCATGTTGTAGATTGTGGGTTTAGACATTTCAATTCTTTGATTCTAGACAAGTGAGTTGAAAAGGTTGTACCTCTTGCACACATTGAACTTGGATTGAAATATTCAATCTTTTCTCAAATTGTAGTTCCAGGTCTACTTTCACATGGCCCCCAGCACACCAGCCATGCTGGAGTACTGGATCATTTTTCTTGAAGTATTTTGGATGCTGTACAGCTTTCAAATAGCCTAAACATGGGTGTGAAATTGAGACAAAAAAATATACATTTATCTGCTAGTAGGCCCTCACATATGTTTGATTTTATCAAGTTTTGGGCCTGTACATATTCACAGGTTAGGGTCTCTCCACCAATATCCCCTATTTGGGCCTCTACATGGGCCTGGGGACACTTATGTTTGATGCAATAAACAATCTTAGAGGCCCAACTAAAGGGTGTTGGTCAACATGCTTTGACAACATTATATGATACATTGCCACTGTAAAAAATGTGGAGAATTTTGAAAACTATTGCCCTGAAAGGTCTACTAGAATTTTTTTTAATCAAATAATACCGAACACAAAAAGGTTTACTGCAGAAAACAAAACTAAAAAAAATGGGTTGTACAAGTACTACCCTGAAGTTTGATTGGACACAAGAAAAAACTTGCACTGAATTTTTAAAGAAAATAACAAAATACATGAAAGATAAAGTTCTTTGATAAGGGCAGTGCAAGCTTCAAAGACACACCCAGAACCCACCTGCAAAAAGCCCACTTACACAAAAGGAGATGGAAACCAAGAAAAGAATCTCTCACTAGTTGTGATAGGGTTCCACAAAGAATAGCATCAAAATTAATTTTGGGAACAAATGAAAATATGATAGTGCAAATGGATCCTCTTCCACACATGAGAGTTTGAGCCCAAGCTTGATGGAATTTGGCTCAAAGCTCTCATGTGGTGGCAAAAGCTTCCATATCCTTCCATCTTTTGGCAACAAACCTAGATTCAAAAAAAATCAGCCCTTCCAGCATAATTAAATTTGTATGTCTTGTGGAAATGAAACTATTGATTTCTTGCACTTTTCATGAATCATACAATGGATTGGTGAACTATAATGAAACGCACCACTTCCACCTCCAAAAGGAGCACCAACCCTAAGGGGAGGAATGCCACTCACCACTCTAAGTTGGTGAAACCTAGAATCACTCTTCATCAGTTGGATTTGATTGCCATCAGGGCACCATGGCTTTGCATTTGGGACCTGGAGAAAAATTGGCGGATTCTCCACAAGAATGAATCGCAAGTTTGTGTCAATAGATTGGGTATCCACTTGATCCTAACTGAGATAGAATGGTATATTGTCAAGTTACTGGACTACCTTGGCAGCTTCAACACAAATTATATTATTTGTAGAAATGTTGAAAATTTTCCCTGCAAAAGCAATTGAAAGAAAATAGTTTTAAAAAAAGAAATTAAAGAATCTATTGGAGTATTTAGGATTATTGTACTTTTTCAACATGGAATCTTCAAATTTAATCAATCATTCGAACCCACCAGCGCTTGTTGAAGCTGCCCTTCTACTAAGGTATCTAATCAGCAATCGTGCTACAATGGTCACTTGCACATCTCAACATGATCAGCATGTAGTGTGATAATTACCCACCCAACTGTCGATTGCACACCAGGATGCACTAGGTAAGTTTCAGTGGTGGTCATCAGGTATCATCAATTTGTTGAACATATTTGCCTGGTTCTGGTATTGGGTCCAAGGCTGATTTCTGTCTCGTATGAGGCAGGTATAAATTTGCTATTAAAATTGATATAAAAGCCAGTATATATTAGAGTTATCCATAAAGTCAGGCGATCAGGGGGCAAGAACAGAAAGTTTCGTCATAATAGGGCATCAAATGTGTAACTGGGAATGAAACTTTACAAAACAAAATAACTGGGATGCAAACTTGTTTTTCCACCAATTTTGGTGGTAAACTGAGTTTCATCCTCTCTTTCCTTTTTCCTCCTGAGAGCCTTCACTGTTGCTACATGTATTTTCACTGCTCCTACCTGTAAACTACTATAATTACTCTAGGACCTTGTGCATTAAACGCTGAGTTTCAGCATTTCATACTGAGATTTAATAAAATTTCCTTACTATGTGGATACCACTGAAAGAGAGGATAAGGGTTGAAAGCAGAGGATACCGGGTGAAAGCAGAGAGGATACCGGGTGAAAGCAGAGAGGATACCGGGTGAAAAAGAGTGTGACTTTACAGATAGCTTTATTGGACATTACCTCAGGTCCCTACCAAAATTGTTTGGTACAAGTATGTGGTTGGTATTGCCTCAGGTCAGGTAGGTTCCTTTGATACCAGTGTTCATATTTTGTACCAGGCACATGCCTATATGCTGCTGGTCCATAAACAGTGGTAAGTTTATATACCCCATGATATAAACCACGTCCTTTCTCATTGGGTCAGATGCTTGACAGTGTACAATTTCTGAAGGTCGTTGAAGAGACCATGACACACAGCTCATGTTTGCAGAGAGAGTGATGCTATTTCCTGAGACTTGGACTAGATGATTCTAAATCTGATATGTCCATGAGACTCTCAACATGTTCTTCTTCTAGCCAGAATTTTCATTGCATCATGATGTATAACAATAAGCCGTGTTTCAGAATAACAAAGTCCATGCACCATTTTTTGCACCTCTTTTGCAGCAGGAGGGTACAGGCCTGGCCTGGCCTGGCCTTTAAACTATAATTCCAATGTTGGGGACATGAGTCAGTTCCCAACTCTCGAAACCAAGATTGCAAATAGTTGGACAACAGCACGTTCCATCAGGATTTAAGTAAAATGTGCCCACAACTCATGAGATCATCATGATGGAGATTTTGGTTGAATATGATGCAATGATGAAATGCAAAATACTCATCTCTATTCATTAACAAGTTCATAAACAAGTTAACCCTTTGTCTCCAGCATTTTTTTTTGTGTGCAAATTTTGCCAAAATGCAAATTTAGAGTGCTTGCTTTGCAGGTCTCCAACCAACCAAAAATAATATTTACTATTCTACTTGTCTTGTTACCATTTAATGCTAAATCTTTCTTGGGATGCTAGCCAATGACACAACATCAAAAATTTGAAAAAATAAAAATAAAAAAACCACTATTTGTCACCCTACTTTCCATTTAATACCCAAAAAATTTATATGACTAGCTATGGCATAACTAGCTATGGTAAACATAGCATAATCTTGTGATACATGAAAGTTTGAAAGGCTTTTATATTATTACCCAAGCCAAATAATGAGCCCACCAACATTACATATATGGAAACACATACACACACACATATATCATATAATATAGTCAGACGAGAGACTTATTTATTAATGTATATGTAGTATTCTATAACCTATAAATAAACCGATTATATATCCATTGGATCAAAGCCTTTGTTAATGATATCTTCAAACACCAATAACACTTTTGCTGTGAAACCCAGACTTTAATTACACTCCAAAACCAAATTGAAAAAACAAACTGGAGGCAATCCTTTGGGCATTGATGTTCTACCATCGAATGAATGACTGAGATGCACTTGAACTCTAGCAGTGAAAAGAATTTGTACCCCACAAGTTTGGTCAGTGGGATCATGATGGCTGGAACTGAGCATCCGCTGTAACCACCATAGAGACCATCATGGTCATGGAAATTAGACCCCTGATTCGAACCCTTTGGGTATGATTGTAACAACGAGTAGTTGTCGTCCAACCTACCTACCAACCTACCTACCATGTGTGCATGAAGAGTGCAGCACAGTGACTCCGCCAAATTGCCAGTCTCACACATTCATGCTTGACAGTTGAGAATAAGTTGCAGAATCATCATCATGCATCCATTTCAACACTAATTTCTAACTAGAAGTACCCCAAGATGCAAAGAGTGGATGACTACCATAGTTTTTAAGGTTTGTGAAACTTGTAGTGCGTGACATACCCATATTGTTAGTTACCTTTGGGAATTGGATGCAAGAATGTCAACCCCACAGTCTAAAGTCTCACTGAATTATTGGCTTGGCGGCATTTAGTTGAGCTAAAAAAGTGTTGTCTTCCATGAGTATGACTTTGTCAATCTTTGGTCCTTGTGACGAACACTTGAAGTCTGGTCTCTTTGGATTTTGAGCAAGATTTGGTCATGGGACATGCCCTAATGCCTAATGGTCATGGGACATGCCGCAATCGATCCCCAGCTCAATTGTAGAGTCCGATGACATGCTCATGAATCGAGCACATTCAACAATGATTATGAAGACACTTTTTGGTACGTTTATGTGTGATTCCCTTGACAAAACTGCACAACACAGGGAAAATTGTGACGTAACCCAATCACCTCATGTATGTCCATCTACTTAGATCATACTAAGTACAAAACAAAAATAATCCGTTGCTACAGTGTATCACAATTATCTTTATCATATGTCCAAACCTGGGACCCAACTAATCTAACCCTTTCATAACCTGGGTTTTGAGCTAATCACCTTTTGTGCGAGACTTGAGGACATTGTTAGTGTAGGGTAATTGCAAGCCCTTGGGTTGGGGTGTTCCCCAAAATAAGGGGGTTAGGACAAGGTGTCAGCCAAGTCGAGCAACCCTGCATCATGTGAATGTCCCCCACCCCTCAACTTTACCTATCATAAAGCTCAGGGCAAACAATACCATGAGCCTAAACAATAGTAGATCACTAGGCATAAGAGGAAGAGTGTTTTTTTCTCTTTTTTTTTTTGCAAAGTGCGAGTGAAATTACACCCATTAAAAAATGGGTGTATTTCCCTCCCCCTCTTAGGAGTAGACACAAGATGCCTCCTTTTTTCTAGGAGGAATATTGATGAATATAAGGCACCATCCAAATAAACTATGAGATTTCTTTGAGTGCTTTAGAAATGTCTTTCAGCTGACGTCTTTGTTGTTAATTAGGAAATAATTAGCTTAACCCCTAAAGGTCAAGGTGAACCATTTGGTTTGCTTTTCGATATATTTTTATCTTTATTTGACATTTAGTGGTTAAACAGGTTGGTAATCAAACATGTAAGCTTTCAAAGAGCTTAGAATCCTAAGACATTGCTCCTTTGACTCAAAAGTTTTATGTGGAACTATGCTTGGTGCACTCATAATAATTTAGATTGTTCAAAGGATTAGAAATGAGAAAAATATGGGGTACAAAAGTAAAGGGGATTAGTGTTTGATGATGAGTGTGTTTAAACACTTTGCAATTTCAACACATTTGTTTTTGTAATTTTTTTTCATTGTTCTTTTGCTTTCAGAATTCAAAAATGTTATGTAGAGCTCTTCTTTGTGCACCTGTATTGGTTTAGATCACTCATAGCATACAAGAAATGAAGTATATATTCAAATGTTCAATCATTGTAATCAATAACCATGTATCCGTAGGAACAAGAAAATTTTATGAAAAACACTTGAGTAGTGGTTTTCTTTGGATAATTTTTTACCATATTCATCAAAAATTTGGAAATTTTCGTTTTTCTTGTTTAAATTCTATTAATTTTGCTAACTTTTAGGGGAGAAATCACCAATTTTTGACATTACACAAATGAAAAAACAAAACACATCACATGAGTACAATGGCCATGATTATTGATTACAATGGTTGTGATGTTTCAAAATTTCCAATTGGTGTTTCAATTGTTATTGGTTTTGAAAAAATTTCACATTTTGATATAAGTTTTGGCATGGTTATATGGATGTTATTTTGAATTTGGTAGACCTTTGATTTTATTTCTTTAATGTGTTTTCACCCAAAACAATAACCAATAAACAAAATGAATGATAAGATGTTTATTTTTTGAAAAAATCAAGATGTTCATGTATACAACAAATGCAAAGGTATTGGTTTTCGAAACCTTGTTGATTATCAAAATTTCAATGGTGACATTGCAAGATTGGCCATAAAAGAAAAGCCCCCTAGTGTCAATATCAATTTACGTATTTCTTAGGTTTTAAAGAAAACTATTGGTCTCAAATTTAGCCATTTTGACAAACAAAAGGAACCATTGGTTTTGGGTTTATTTCTTATAAATTAAATCAAAACTTATCAATTTTGGGGTTAAATAAAAAAATTATGTCAATTGATTCTTAATTCTAATAGGTCTTATATAGATAAGATTCATCAATTTCAAATTCAAGGTTGGTTATAGGTCTTTAAGGTTTTATGGCAACAAAACAAAAATCTTTAACTATAAATATCCATCCTTAAATGCTCTAGTTTGGCTTTAAAACAATTTTCCTCTTGACCTTTGTCTCGAGTAAACTAATACTTACATTAACCGCAAGAACAATTTTCACCTTTCTTCACAAATGCAATACCCAACTCCAACACTTCATGGTCTAGGATTGTGCATAGGAAAAAGATCTTTATTTTCATTTGTCACTTTTGTACCCAAAAAATGAACTTGTCAAATTTAAATTTTAACCTCACAACTCACTCAATTACAAATGGAAAAAAGTAAATAATTTTGTATATCATTGAATTTTCCTTTGCAACAAAAAACAATGCAAGCATCTTCATCTATTTATGGCAATTTGAGAAACTTCCTCATCCATACATTGCATGATAGGCTTAGGATGGTCCTAAAAATTAAAACTCTAAACCTTATTTAAACATAAGACCTTAACTGCTACCTAAACCTATGACTTGAACCTTATAAATTAGAGCTTTTAAGACCCGCCATGTCCACTTTTAAGACTCCAACCCAACTAAAAACTTAAAAACCCAACAACACTAATAAATAGTCAACCCTAGGCTTTACAAAATAGTGACAAATACCATGTTCTATTGATAAACATAAAAGGTGGAATTTATGTAGGTATATATATGAGAGTTTCCAACAATGTTGTGTAGTTCTTCTATTTTGTTATGACTTTCTATGTTTTAGGTTTTTTACATTTTTTTTAGAATTCAACTTGGGTTTTTTTGGAAAAAATTAGAATCATGAAACCTCTAGTTTCTAATTCTTGTAGAATCTATGGACTTTCCAATTTTAGTTTTTTGAAAATTTTGAAAAAACTTTGGTTCCACAAAAGAACCAACGAAAAACTATCAATTTAAAATTATTTTTTTGATTTTTAAAACCCCAATTAAGGGTCAAAACTAGTTCTTTGATTTTTGAAAATTATTAGTCAAGAATATACATATACACTTGTTTTACCCACTAGTTCATAGTTTCAAAAAGAAAAAACTTCCCAACATTGGTTTGTAGGGGTGAAATAGAAATGGGGCACATTTCCAAATACCATACCAACCTAGTATCAAATGTTCCTTGATATTTCTTGTGAGCCATACTGACACAGCCATGTGCAATAATTTCAATTTTTAAGAATTGCATCAGGGATATTTGAGTGTGTTAAAACTATTAGAGGTTTTTAGCAATTTCATGTTGGAATAAAGAATGATGAATGTACATGATTGCATGGGGGGTTTTTGTTTTTCAAATTTTGATATTGGATGAATAAAGTGTTAGGTTAATTTTTTTTCTTCAACAAAAAACTGGTAATCAAAGTTTTAAAACTTCAATTGCGTGATTAAAGGTGAGAAATCTCTAAAGGGTTGGGGTTAAAAGCATACACCAAAATTCATAATGTTCAGCAAAACATTGATCTTGTTATGGTATTTAGTGAGTAACAAGGATGTTTGAGATTCGTGAAGCAATTGAGGGGGTGTCAATGAAAGGTCCAATGGAAATAAAATAATCTTCAAACATTATAAGCGTAAGATTAATTCGAGACAACTTAACAATTAAATAAATAGTGTGATAGAGTGGCAATGGCAACATGAATTTCATAATGAATGAAGCATTTATTCAGATTATGGATAAGTTCAACGAAGAGCTTCAATTACATGTTGAGTCATGGGCTATGTCATAGTGATAGTTCATAATTGCAGGAAATTTTGGATCATCGAATGATGTGAATTAAGTAATCCGCCTTACTATTAGAAGGTAGTCGACAAATCAAACCATGCAACCAACAATAATGTCCAACACCAAGAATTGAAGACCATGTGAAGATAAAAATGTTTTTAATTTTGTAAAAACCTTTGTAAATAGTTTCGAGTTCATCATGAAAATCGAAATCAACTTGCAACAAAATCACCAAGGTATGAAAGTTCAGAGAAATGCAATAATACCAAGCTCAAGGGGGTTCAATTTTAAAACAAGGGCACACCTCTTGAGGTTCGAGATCTTCATCATGAGGATGTTGCATCAACGTCAAATCTAGGGATGACTCTCGAGGTGGCTCTTCATTCATTTGTGCGACTTGAGGCCAATAAGACATGGTCATACGCAATGCCATGAGTTCAAAGAAAGGAAAAAATCTTCAATCAAAATCAAATTGATGATGAATGTGTGGAAAACTTGTTACATCAAATGTGTGGTTATAATTTATAAGTCAAGGAGAAGGAAAGAAAGGCATAAATAACAGTCTAGAACCATGGTAAAGTAAAACTTTAATATCAATGGAAATAAAAAGAAGGTTTAAGTAAAATTTGTTGGGGGGGGGAGTGAGAAGAGGTGAAAAGGATGCTTCTTTTTCTCCTTTCGAGGGCCACCAAACATTGGAACCTTCCATTGGCCATCAAGTTGAAGTCTTCCTTCACCTCCTTCCTTTTCCTTCACTTTAAAAGCGCTAATTTGAATCATTTTGGACTTTCTTTTCCGGACATAACTTTTGAATTGAATATTGAAAAACATTATTCCTACAACTTTCCTTTGGAGAAGAAGAATGATTAGTCTTAGTAAATGGTGGAAAGAAGGAAAATAAATTGGATGATTGTGGTACTTTTGAACGAATGGAAGTGAGTAGGGATAGTTTTGGGAGCTTGAAATCTTAGAGAAATTTCATGAACCCTCTCGAGTGTGGTAACATAACTTTGTGCTAATTTGGGTGCGGAACTTGGAATTTGGTAGGCCGATGCGTCTTGTAACTAGGTTTATAACAAGTTAAAATAAATTAGATTTAAATAACATATGTGACAAGAACAATATTTTAAGTGATTGGAAGTTTGTTGCCAAGTTGAACATGGTGTTGAATCTTTAAAAGTTGGTTTAAGTGAGTGACAATTTAACATAAAATTCTAGGATTTGGAGTGTTTGAACTTAAGAATATATATATCTATAAATTTCAAATCATAAATGATGCATAGGAGGCAAGCTATTTGGTTTCAACCACAAATGCAATTTAACATCTAGAGATACACTTTACATTTTTTCCTTCATCAGTAGCATATGTATCTCCAAGTATAATCACCTCATAGGACCAGGAGTAAAGGGACAAAAAGTCGCGTCACATTCCCCATATACCATTATACCCCCATATCAAATTTGAATTGTTTTTGTTGATTACCATACCAATTTGGTACCAAGAATTCATGTTCTTTTTTACCCATGGTATCAATCCTCAATCATCCTTTCGTATGCATACTCAAATATTTGCAACACTTGCAAAAAATATGTCAATTTTTTCATAGGGTTTTTTCTTTTGCTATGAACCAACAACCGTGTTTTTCCTTCAATGTGCATTTTTTTGTGAGATGGTGCATTGTTTCATTTTCAATCATGATGTGTTATAGTTGTTACAACAAAAACTTTTGTATTGTGCAAGTCAGTAAACTTTGTACTCTAAATAGTCAAGGTGATTTGTGTTTTATTCTTTCCATCCATGTCACATATTATTCAATTGGCATTTACAAAGAGCATGTTGAGTTATACAATAATCCTTCTCATTATCATTTGGTGGTTGGTCTTGTTGTTGTGCATCTCACTTGATGCCATGGTGGTCATTGCATTAATGTGCATGGAATGAAACTTCTATTGTTGGGAGTGTTTAGGGTTGAAAGTTCATTGGGGTTTAGGGTTTCAAGTTCTTAGATATGTGATACAGATTTCAATACATTCTTGGGTTGTGATTTTGAAGACTTTGTTGACGAGGGGGGAAATAAAAAAACTTATTAGCATTTGGATGAGTTGCAATTCACAAAGATTGTGAATCAAAAGCTTAGTGCAAAACACAAAGTCATTTGGAATGTACAAATTCAAGAGTTGCAAAAGAACCAAAAGTTATGGGTTATATATCATCACAACACACTTGTTTGGGTTTCCTTTGCATTCAACAATCCTAATATCATGGTTCATATTCAAGTTATTCAAAATATAAGGTGTTTCTTGCGCCACCCATGTTCCGATATAAACATGGTTAGGTGTTTCAAAAGTGACATATGAAAATCCATGTTTTAACACTTACTAAATAATTTGCAAAAATGATATGAAAAAATAATTTATTCAATGTGCATTCTCATTTTTTTGGTCAAAATATTGATAAACCATCCTATAGATATCACTAGACATGAGATTTGTCAAAAATTCATGTGAAATCTTGGATTTTTCAATGTGAAATGGACTTTGAATAACAAAAATGAATCATTATTAGATCAAAGATTTTAATAAAAAAAATTTGTGTTTGAAAGTTCCAATGCATCTTATTTTTAAACTTTTCAATTGATAATGGTATTTTTTTTCAAATTTAACTTTTACACTACTATGTCATTTTTTTGAGTCCGCATGTAAATTTTTTATGTGATAAAAACAATGTCATTATGTAAAAAATCCAAATTATTAATTCACTCTTTTTTTAAATTCATCCATATGTTGTAAGATGATTTCCACTAAAGTTTATTGTAATATGCATTTTAAAAAACTAACAATGTTAATGCTGAATATGACCTTACATTTTAAGTTCATTTATAATCCAAAAGTTGGCAATTATGGTAGTCCAAATTAGTATCCACCTATCTCTGTTTTCACTTGTCAAACCATCAAAAGAAATTTCCAAAATCTAAGCACTCTATTTGCAACTACATGCAATTATATGTTGTTTGTGATTATTTTTGCAACTATTGGTTTGTTCATGTCTTTCCATGCGAATGATTTTTTTAATTTTATTGATCCACTAACAAGCTTATACATCTCATTAATTGCATTAGTAACCAACATTTAGTTGCAACTAATTTGTGACTTAGCCCCTATATGTATAATAACATATACTGAATATATTCATAATATATTTTTTAAACTGTACATTAAAGTTGTATAAAAACTATATTGGATGTATATTATAAAAATACATTAAAAGATTTATAAGGTTTCATAGGTAAGTAAATAGGTAAGTAAATAGGTTAAATAATTAGGTAGATAAGTAGTTAATAAAGTAGGCCTAAGATGAATAATTCGGTATAGTAACATATGTAGGCCTAGGTAAGTGTAAACTTTTTATATAATTTACAAAATTGATAGGGAGGATAAAAGATATATATGAGATAATTTTTAAAATTGCAACTAGGTTTCGACTAAAAACTTTATCCCATATTTTTTATCTTCATTTTCAGCTTTATAAATTATATAAATAGGTGTTGCAATAGAAACTTTTTTTAAAAATGCCATTTGGGATGAATTAATCAAGTACCTTAAAGGTTGAACCCAAAATAAAATAAGATCATAATATTAAAATCCTACCTACATAGCCTAAGCCTATTTACTGACCTAGGCCTACGTTAGGTACCTAGGTTTAACCTACCTATTATCACAAATAATAAATAATAAAATAATTTTTGTTAATTTAAAAAGATCCTTAAAAAATATGCTTGGAAGTTTTTAAATATTTCCAAAAAGATATTCTTATATTTTTTTACAGGTTTCTAAGAAAATCAAGCTTGAAGAATATGTTTAGAAATTTTTGGAGTTCTTTTGAGAAATCCTTAAAGAATATGCTTAAAATTTTCTTTTAAAATCCTTGAAAAATATTCATATAAGCTTTTTGAAGATGTAGAATTAACGAAAGTTTTTGAAAGAAGATTCTAGAAATTTATTTTTTAATTAAAAAAATGTATTTAGAATAATTTTATTATAAAAGAGTAGTTGATGGAAACTTCTAGAAGATGCAAGTGTCAAAAAAAAATTTAATTATCTAGCAAAGACTTATAAAAGGTTTAATTGGCAAAATTTTCTATAAGGTTGATGATTTTTTAAAAGTTCCATTGGATAATACAAGGTCCAAAGGGCACTACCCTTTAATCTTGCCAAACAAGTTGTGACCTTGTATTTTTAGTTCATCTCAACCCTAACTTGCATCACACCTTGTTCAAGCAATAAAGTCATTTGATTTCTATTCATTATTGAACTTTTTGGTTATCAAGTTCACATATTCATCTTCAAAATGTGTGTTTGTCTTGTCCTTGACACCTACTTACTACCCAACTACCCATATGATTTATATTTTAAAAATACTTCATTAAAAATAAATTTCAAAATATTTATGGATGGGCCATTTGTCATAATCTTGACCATATGGATTGGACAATTGAGATTTTTTCAATATTACATAAAAATAATTTCAAGATATTTAAAAATGTTTCCATATGGAGACATATCATTTATTGTTAGTGTTGACCAAATTAATCACATGGCATCATGAACGACTATATGTATATAGTCAATCAAAGGATGAAACCATGTTTTGTTGATTTTTTTTTTCCATTCAAAATCCATGTAATCTTCAACCATGGTTGCAGGTGATTTGTTCAATGGAACTAACCAATTTTAATTGTATATGTTATGTGTGATGACAAATTAATTACAATAACCACTTGTAGAATTGGGTTTTTGTTATAGAACATTGTTTGATAATAGTTAGACATAAGGTGCAAATGGGATAACATGAACCACACCCACCTACTTTTGAAAAATATTCTTAGAATATTTTTGAAAAGGTCATCGAAAAATCGTTGAAATTTTTAAAAAAATTCTTCATACTATTTTATTAAGGTTTATGTTAATTTGGCAAAAAATATCATTTAAAAAAAAAATCAAATCCATTTACAAGTCCTTTTACTACTTAAAAACAAGTGTTACAATGTTTAATGAGTGTTTTTGTTAGTTTTTACTCATTGAATTAATTTCACATTAATTCACATGGTCCCATGATATATTTAAAATACAACTATATAAACAAATCTTATAATTTCAACATCAAATTAAATTACGACTTTAAAACATGAAAAAACCAAACAAACATTACACTTGGTATGGTATGTGTTATAGTGACTACACCCCATAATCAAGGAAAGGTATTGTCCCTTATAGTCCTTTGGTTGAAGGTGGTTGAGGAATCTAAACATGTTTAGCAAAAAGGGAAGAAAAGGAAGACAATTATTTATACTACAATTACTAAAAAACATTCTAGCCTTAACCTTTACAAATTTAATGACTAGTTCAACAATAATACATAGAACAAATCTACTTACCAATGTCATTTGTTGAAAATCCTTGGTTAAAACATCTTGTGATGTACATGATAGAATGAAGTTTTTATGTCATAAGTTGTTTATTTAGGAACACATCCCCAACATGTTAACTAAAGTGATGGAATGATATGTGCTTCCAATTACCATTGCACAATGTGCAACGACCATTACTTTTGACCTTCAAATGTCAAAGACAAAGTTTGATACATTCATGCTAGTTATATATTTTATCAATGATGATTGGGTGCCATGTTATAATTGGTTTGTTTGAGGTTCTTGACATTTATAGAATAACATTGGTGAAGTTAAATCTTTGTTGACTAAATATGAACTCACCAACAAGATTATAGGTAATGGATGAATGTATAATGTAATGGACCAATTTTGGCAAATGGAAGGTCCACACATGAATATGTGCAAATTTTGTAATCCTTTTGTTAACCCTTTCACAATTCCAAGCCCTAGCATTATAGTTATTTTTGAAAGTCCATAAGTTCTTTTTAAATGATTCAATCACTTTGATTTATAATTTTTTTTCCCCCTATATGAATATGTTATATATAATGGTTGATATCAATGTGATTTTTTTCTTTTATTTCATTTATTTATTTATTTTTCCAATTGTAATTATGTTTAAATAGGAGAATTGTTAGATATTTCATTGTGCCTTAGGCCTTATTGAATAAAATTGTTGGCTTCACACCATTCTTAATATTGATTATACAAACATATTTTTTTGGATAAAAAAATTTAATTCTTCATTTTTATGTCCATTATGGACTTTTAAAGATATTTTGCTTTAGAGTGGGCACGTAAAAATATTCATTTATTAGATTTTGATTTCCACGTGCGATTTATAAGATGTTTGATTAGCTCATGTGATTGAAATTTTAAAAATTACTTTTTTACATGGGAAAAAAATGAACATTCATATTTGTAATATATAATTAAACACAAATCTACATATTTAAAAGTCCAAAGATACAATGTAATTTCTTTAATTGCAAAAAAACATTATGCATTACATTACGATTACAAACTATTAAACATATTTGAGTCCAAACTAGAAAAAAATCAATTGAATTATCCTATAACCTTTAATTACAATTTATCACTTGCAAAATATAATGATTCTAATGTTCATTTTGGTCCAGCACACCATAATTTTACCTTTGTTACATTAAAGACAAAGGCATTAATCAAATCACCCTTGTTGTTGGTTTGGCTTCAATTATGTAGGATTGTGCACCATTAGAACTTGCAAATCACCTTTCAATGGGACTTATTTTAGCTAGTGATGTCTAAGGCATGTTAGTATACCACAAATGACAATAAAATTGCAGTTGGGATAAAGGAAATTAATTTGAATGAAGCTAAATATATTTTATGTAAAACCATTCCATGGACAAAAAATCCCAACTAGGGCAAATAGGAGTGGAAATTAGCTTGCAAGGAGGTTAAGCTTTAGGGCATAAAAACTAAAAACACCTCTTAGAACCATGTTTGCTTTCAAGGTTGTTTTGTTCAAGAAATATTGGAATTTTTTGCAATTATAAACCTTTAATACATATAGTAGACTTCCATGTGACTTGGTCCCAAGTGCCTTTAGGATCCACATGGCCAATTTCAAAAGCTATCACTAAAACCTTATGTCATGTGGTGAAGCAATGGATTTTGAACCAAACCATTATATATTGGTTACTTTTTGATGCTATATTTGTAGCTTTTTCCATTTGGACCAAATTGTAGGCTAAGTATCAAGCTTGAATAACTATGAACCCACTTGTAATATGTGGGGAATTTTACCATGAGTTGGAAATTTTATATGCCAAAATGGGCCTTGAGTTCATCAACTTGTTAGACCTTTGTTTGGCATTTATAATCACCTTCAAGGTTGTTCCACACAAATGTGTCCGCTCCAACTAAATTCATGTTTTAAAGGCCTTCAGTGTTTCATAGAATATATTTGTATAAAACAAAGGCTATTGCAAAAGAATATGACAAACAAGTTTTAGTGTTGAACTCTTAGTGAAGGTGACCAAATATTTGAACCTTTAGGTGTAGCAAACCCTATCCCTTCAACCTATAACATAAATAATTCCTTATGAAAAGTTTAAACATCAACTAAGAAAGTCAATCTCTCTTTGGTGAAAATTGACTTATCATGGTATTGGCAAATTGTTGCAAGTGAAAGTGATTTGAAATCACCCTTGCAACAATCGAAAGATCACAAAAAAATAGTTTCGTAATGTTGCATTCCTTGCTTGGAAATTTTTGGGTATTTTAGGACTTTAGATGGAGACTAAAAGGATTTTTAGTATTCTTAGCATATTTACAAGTTTATGATGGTGTTGGAAATGCAAAACTTGGTCAAGTGATGTGAAGATAGGATGCGTTCTTGTTTTTAAGGGGATGGAATATTTTTTAATTATTGAGGAGGATTTAATTTTTATGAGAACAAGCTTGAAGAAGGAAGATATTTTGGGGATGATTTTCAAAGCCTTAGATAGTCTCTAGTTCTTGGGATTATGCCTTAATTCAAATGTTAAGTCCATGTGCAGGATTGTTTTGAACATTAGGTACAAAGATTAAGGAGACAAAATAAATATAAATTTTGTGCATAAGTGCTTGAGTTGCAACTTTGTTTGGATATGCAATCATTTCTACGAGTGTAAAATTGTTTTGGACATAAGTGCAATGATTAAGAATACAAAGGCATTGGAAATTTTGTGGAAATTTTGTGGAAGTTGTACCTTTGTTGGAATTGTTGTGTAAGGCATGGACATTGTGCTGAGAATAATTATAGAGTATAATAGCTTCAAGGGATTTTGCCCCCTATCAACTAGGTGAAATTATTCATCCTAATTTGGTTGTAAAAATATTCACATTCATTTTTTGACATTTTGTTTTTTCTACCACCTCTTCAAATGTGCACCCAACCCAATTGATTGTATCACCAATCTATAATCACAAAATTAAATATGAAAATATTTTCCTTAAAAATGATTATGGCACCCATCAAATGCAAAAATTCATGTAATTCTTTCAAAATGTGACAAGGTGATTGAAACCATTCAAATACACATGTCATGATGAGTTTTTTTTTTTTTGGTTTGAAATTTTGCATAAATGTGAAAAATAAATATGAAACGTGAATATTTGGTCAATTTTTTTTGACAAAAAAATCATTAGATTTGTAAAAAAATAAAAATCATGTGTTGATATTTCCCTATTGGTTTGGTTGGGTAACAAATTATTAAATGTTTAAATAGGTTCTTAGAGCATGTCATCATTTAATCTGAGATCCCTTTTGGGTTCCTCATAACTAATGTAATGTAAGAAAATGAAAACAAAATCATGAATTTTTTTGCTTTGACAACATGATGTACATTAAAATAGACTTTTAAAAAAAATCCCCTAGCTATGACCAATTTATCGTAAATAGCAATTGTTGACATTAAATTGATGGCAGGGCCATTGTGTATAACACACCTTGTTTAGATATGTAGTCATTTCTTCAAATGTAGCATTTTTTTGGACATTAAGTGCAATGATTGAAAACGCAAGGGCATTATAAATTTTGTGCAAGGTGTAACTCTATTCGGATATCCAATACTTGCAAGTGACTATGAGCATTGAGACGTGTCTCAAAACATTGTAATGAATTTTTTAATCACCTTGAGCAAGTACTTGCTTTGTTTGTATATGCATTCATTTTTACAAGTGAATGAAGATTTATGTCATGGAGCTTTAAGCATTTCAATTGCTCATCATGTCTTGTGTTTTTTATAGGTTTTGAATTGCCTTAACAAGCTTCAATTATGTTTTGATTTTGATATGGAAAGGCTAAGGACTAGCAAGTGTATTGCAAGTGAATATGTGTTTGCATTTCAATAGTTGGTCATGCTTATATCAAAAATGCATCATCAATGGAGGCATTATTTGTACCAAAGTTGCTATTGATATCAAAGTTCATAGAGAGATATGTTCATACCATTGCATACCCATTCCATATCTTTCAATTATATATAGCATACCTGATATATCATATTTTGAAATGCTTTGATACCATTATGCAGATGGTATCAAAATTCTGGAGAACCCTATATATCAGTGTTGGGCTGGTCTCACAAAGTGGTGATACCAGCGCAACACTAGTACATACTCCGATTTACTTGTTTGCTTGGTGGCAGTTATAGTATAATTTATGCCAAATGGAGAGTTGGACTGCTCTACCACAGGGTACTATGAAGATGGTTGGAGTGTTGGAGTGATACAAGTCATATTTGTTGTGGGATGTTAGCAGGAGCTTTCTGGGTTAGGATTTGGGTCATAGACAAAATAAAGAGTATAGTTTTTCAATAAAGACCAAATTCATTCTGAGAACCACAACAATAAGCTCTCCAGTTTTCCTTGCTTATAATAATACATATGGACCAAGGAATTTGAAAATGCACCTAAGTCTTGCAACTTGCACAAATATAAGAAGACATTTTTTAAACTTGCAACACTCTAACCCCACCTTTGCTTGGTTACAAGAAACTATGGAACTTTTCTTCCTTGTCTTGTCAACAGCAGACCCACCCCACCCTTTCCCCCAAAACCCCCCTCCAAAAAGGCAAAACCCTAGACCTCTTGGGTGCATGCTGCCTCACCTCATGGGCTCCATATAATTTCTATTACCTAACTCCGTTCATCCCCCATTTTCACCAAGACTAACACCCCCCTCCTTTCTATTTTTTGACTCCAGTTTACCATTGATTCGTGGGGGCGCTGGTGGTATAGGGTTTAGGGTTCACTATGGCCCCCAAGAAACAAGAAAGCACCCCAGTACCAGAGTTAAAGTGTTATCCTACACACAAATGCCAACAGCCCTGTATAACTAGAGCTGGAAAGTACATTCACCTTGCCTAGTTACTAGTTAGCCCCTCCCCTCCCTTCCCCCACAATTGATTACACCACATAAGTTATTCAAAGCTCTTGAGTACAAAAATTCTTTCTTTAAATTATGTGGACTATGCATTTAGACTTCACATTTGTTCATAGATGTCCCACTTTTGTACTTTATAGCCTTTACTCTAGTGACAAACAATATTGTTTTTATTCTAACATGAATATCTTTTGCCTATGATTTTGCTACACTACCTATTATCCTAACCCACCTTTCCATGTTGGTCTTCTTGGGTACCAAGAACACGAGAATGTGCAACTAAACTCTTTTGGAATCTGGTCAAAGCCAAACTTTGGGTAAGAGTCAAGATGGGGGAGGTACTTTAGACTGCACACAATACACACCCAAACCAGAATCTCCAAAACAGGGAAAAGGCCACTCTGCTCAGCAATTTTGCTATGTGTTGCCATTGCATGAAAGGTTATATGTTTACAAGCTCACAGATCTTAACTAACTATATGGTCTTCCCATCTTTTCAAAAACATGAAAAAAGCAAATGTAAAGTGATGAGTCAGTCAGCTAGACTTAGTTTTTATGAGGCCTGGTGCAAGTCACAAACTTAGAAAGCATGTTGGAATCCTTAAGGAGGGATGGGTGGTCAATTGTCAAAAAAGTAGACCCCAAATATAGCCACATGCAACTAAAACCCTCCCCTCCCCATTTGTTAGGCTTATAGCCTGGGTGTCTCTGAAGGGACCTTGTTTGTGAAATGCTCTTCCCTCTTGCTTACCTCTTAATGTCTGGGTTTTATTGTTGAACTGCATTGTCTATGGTGATTGATTTCGCATCAGATTCCCAAACCTTATTTGGATTATGTGACTCAGCACCCACCATTGCACCATCCATTGGAAACATATCATGAGTATGTTTTGGATGAAGAACAACCGAGTTACCAAAGGTTCCACCTTCCACCTTGATTTGGTATCATGTAAACCCTCATATTTCCACCCTCAAAATAGCTATTTAAATGGGTAAGTATCGTAGGTAAGAGCATGCTTCATGACAGCCCCATGAATCCCTCATTTTGAGCCTCAATATTTAGCATCCAACACAATGTCAATTCCTCCCCCATCCCCACCCATGAAACTGAAAAAACGAAATGAATAAAGTGATAGACTATTTCACATTGTAGTTGGTCAATAAAAAGTAGTCAATTTTTTTTAATCAATGCCATTGCATGGCAATGTTAAGAACATCTGCAACACTAAAATGAGCTTCTACATTAAATTAGTTTAATGATTAATGTTCATTCATCTCCACCCATAAACATGAAAAACTTACCATAAAAATTGAAAGAACATTTATTTCTTTACACTTGGGCTAATCATAATTGCCAACCAATTCACTTTGAAGGTGTTCTTATTGGTCACATTATCCTTGTGATATTGACTACACATTAATAGGTTTCACAATATCATATTGCATCCAAACTTTGGTATAAAGATGTGTTTCCTATTGTGTAATGGAGATGCTCTAAAATGAGCATATTTATCCCAAATGAGTTTCACAATGTTTGACCATAACACTTCATCCAAAATATATTAGATGAGCCATTTTACCCCTATTATTGGGCATGCTTTTAAAGTACGTGGTTATTATGTTAAAATATAAGTAGGTAAAGCACTTGGTGACTATTAGGTAGCTCAATGCATGTGGAGTGTTAGTACATAGCTAGTCATTATGGTTATTTGTAAACAAGAATACAATGAAAAAATGTTTCTTGTCCACACACCATGGTGCTCTCATGAGTTTTAGTTCACATTGGTTGGTGTTCATTGCATGAACTTGGGTAGTTTCATAGAGAATTTTGATCTTGAATATTTCCTTGTTGCAATAAGTCTTTTAACTTATTCAATAGAGCGATTGCATTCACAATTCCAAATTGTTCAAGTTTTTTAAAACACAAATTGTTGTGAATTTAAAAAAATTAACCATTAGGAACTTTTTAGCACTTTTAATTAGTTTGGATCATAAAATATCCCATGCTTTCAAAGCATTAGTAGTATTCAACCTCAAGAACAATTTGAAATAAAAGTCATCAAAATTTCGCATAGTTTATGCATATCAATGCAATGTTGATTATTATGTTAAATTGGAGGTGTAACTCTCCCTTACTAACTACAAATTAATATATATTTTAAACAATTAGATGGGTATTTTTTTGCCCATATCAGCAAAAGCATATAGACCATAGGCTACAAAGCTTGCCACCAATGATATTATAAACAAAATATCCACCTCAAATTGTTGACAAGGTGATTCCAAAATATGAAACAAGAATGACAAAAAAATTGTCGGTTTCTTGTTAGAAAGTAGATCATTCCAAAACACTTTGTTGTTAGTTGTTCAACATTTGGAATGTTTGAAATTCCATGACTTATGGCCTATAAGGTCAATTGAGAAAAACTTTCCTTCCTTTTGCTAAAAGGAAAGTAGAAGAAAATATGGGGCTAGGCTTACTTGTGGTTTTCCTTTTGTTGTACTCTTTGGCCAAGGGTTCAATGTAATATTTAATTCCTTCTCAAAAGGTAACAAGTACTACAATTGAACATCTTGAATCAATAATCTTTTGATTGGGCCTCATGGTGACATTTCAAGTGTTTATGAGTTTGGGTTCAACTAAATATGGAATCATGCACTAGATGTTAAGTACCCAACCTAGTGAAACCCAATTCAAGAATAATTCATCAATAACCAAAACTCATGCATTAACTAAGGTCAAACCTTGGTTAAGATAATTGCCTTGTTGCATAAAGGTGACCACTTTTAGTGATGTAATTGCCCTATGAGGTGAAGATAGTCTCACACTTTGTTGGCAAGAGACTTACTACTTGGGCCATCATAAGTTTGGTGTGGTGGAGAGTTTAATGACATGAATATTAAACTAGATACATAAAAATATATGTTTGTTATAATTACACTCAACATGAGGATGGCTTGTGCATGAGTGTAAAGCTTGAGCTTGGAATTTGAAGCTTAACATGATTTTAATCCACCTACATAGAGGAATATGTTTAGAGATGAATGATTTCATATGGATGAATGTCATTTGTGCATGGATGAATTTCATTTATGATGTGGATTAAATAAATAAATCATTGGATCAAATTCATCCATGATTGAAAAAATAAATAATTTCAAAATTATTATACATCTTCATTTTTGTCCACGAATTAACATTTCAAACTTGAAAAATGAAATTGTGATAGTGGAAGAAAATATGATGATGGGACCAAAATGATTTAATTTTTTTTTTTTAATTATTTTCATCAACAATGTTAAGCAATTTAAGAAACATTGTCATGGGATGAGTGTAACCCCCTCCCTTACCCAATTGTTTTCAACAATATTATAAATATATTTTGTGGAAAATTGGGGTACCTTGAAAAAAAAAAATTATTAAAAAACCCCGTTGTCATTTTGATAATAGATTGTTTGAAAAAATCTAGTTAAGGTGCTTAAAGTTGAATTTCAATTTATTTCAAAATCTCATTGTCACCAATGACATTAGGTAGTTTAAAAGTATTTAAAACATTAAAACCCATTGTTGTCAACAACATTGGTTAAATTTGAAGAAAGTCATGGCACCTTCATTGAAGAATGAAAAAAATGCCCCCATTGTTGCCAACAACATTTATAAATAGGTTTGAAAAAAGTTGTGACATCTTTAGCAAAGGGGGTGGGCATTATTGTCAATGACAACGGGCCAATTTGCTTAAGGAAAAAAAAACACTTTATTTTGATTTTTATTTTAAACAACAATGACCATGGGGTGGATGTTGGTATAATAATTATAATATAGTAAAAGTTTTTCAAAATAATGGCATTTAAAACCATAGCCATGAAATACATTTATAATGGAATTTATATTATATTATTCAAAAAAAATTATATCATATAAAATTAAATTGTGTTTCATGAAGCTTTAGATAATTAAAATTATGGAACAAAATTTATCCATAAAAATTTAATGTTGAAATCATCCATAATTTTGATGGAACTTCTATTTATTAAAAACATGTAAATGTAATTAATTTTTTTCATCCATGTACATTAAATGAATGAAAAAATCGTTCATCCATAATGAAGATGAATGCTTACATTCATCCCCCATGTTTGCTTTTAGGTTTACTAATACAAATTCATTTTGTGATAAAATTCTTGGGTTTTACTTGCATGTGTATAAACAAAAAAATATTTTACCATCCCAAGTTCCAACTTAGGCTCTAGGCTCATTCAGTAACTTGCCTTGACTCAACACTAGATCATTAATAATCTCATTTTAACATATGAACACTTACAATTTGAAAGAATCTTTAAACTATTTTGGATGCTTATAAAGCCCATCGGGCTTAGGTTTAAACCAATGTTGGGTAAATATATAGGTTATCATTTACTAATATGATAATAACCCAAAATTTCCAAAATAATTTTACACCAAGATAGCATAGGCATTGAAAAAATTGTGAACTTTACATATGATTGGTATGAATATAACCAAATTTATGTTTCTTTAATTATGAGATGAATATAAATAATGAAAAGACCAATACCAATAAGTATTGAACATGAATATAAATATTATGTGAAAAATCTTAATTTCCAAGTTAACTACGACAAATTATTATTCTAAACTAAAGAAATAATGACTAGTACTATTGGTATCAACTAATGTTGTGAAGGTATATGATTTGCAAGGTTAAAATTGGAGATTGATGTCCAAGTTTTTGCGACTTGGACTTGAATTGACACCCTTTTGTTGAAATCAACCCAAGATTTGGATTGTAGAACTAGTCTTTTGCTAGATTGGAACCAAAACCAAAACTATGAAACAACATTTTTTTTAACATGGTGATTTGATCTTTAGGTAGGGAAGTTGATTTTTCAAACAAATGTTGATAAAGAGGCAAAACTTTGTAGTTAAAACATTAATTTTGATTGGTTATTGAACTTTATACCTACAGGGATCCATGTTTTAATTTTTTATAAAACTTTGTACTCCTACAATTTCTAGCATTAAGGAGAGTGTAGTGTGTACATAGATCTAGATCTAGTTTTTGAACTAAATCTAGAGGTTCTTGAATTTGATAAAATGTGTTAAAATTGAAATTGAAGGGTTTATAATTTGGAAAAAATAGGCTCAAACCCTCACTTGAAGAACTTCCAAATAATTTTTGAAGTGTCAAAACTAGGACCAAAAGTTTTTTAAAGGAAAAACTATACAACATTGATATCAATCACGCACATCTAAATTCATATGAACATGTTTTAAACCAAATGTATTCTCAAAATAATATGTTGAAAACCAAATTTTATTGCAAGTTGTGTAATCATTATTATTTTGAAACCTATAACACTAACCCTTTCATTAGAAACCATCATCTCCAACTCATACTAGCCTTCCAATAACAAAAACTAGCTAGTAATAACTATTGAAGTGAGCCTATCTCCCTATGTTTATCGATTTGGCATATATAACATTCACCTTTAAACTTTCATTCCCACCTAGTCCAAATATCAATCTCAATACTTTGTACTTAAATAATGATCTAATCATTAGTATCATAACCTATCCATTTTGCATACCAACCAACAAACTATAAATTATCCAACACATTAGTTGAATCCAATCTTGGTTGAATTTTCATACTTAAATAATGATCTAATCATTAGTATCATAACCTATCCATTTTACATACCAACCAACAAACTATAAATTATCCAACACATTAGTTTAATCCAATCTTGGTTGAATTTTCACTTCAATTCTTGAATATTAAAGTTGCCCTTAATGTAAGACCCAATTTGTCCCCACTTTGGTCCATTAATTATTGTTTCATCCCTTTTGTTGGGTATCTTTAAAGTCACCCTAGTTGGGAACTAAATCCTCAAACTAGGGATGAACTAGGGACTAACATTCAATTTCTTTAAAGGACCTTTAGGGTACCCTAGTTGGGTTTAGGGATTATGGGTATTGAGGGAATATAGTGATATAAAATTTGGGTCTAGGTTTTAACAATTTTTTTTTTATTGTTGAAATTTAAGGTTTGGGTTTTAGGGATTTCTTTTATGTTATTGATTTTTTGGGTTTGGGGTCTAACGGTTATTTTTCCCTTTTTTTTAAGGGTTTGGGTAAATTAGGGTTATTTCTTATGTGTTAATATAAAAGGAGGGATTTTAATGGTTACTTTTAATAGTTATTTTTGGGGTTTTTTTAAGTTATTTTTTGGGTTTGGGTTTTAGGAGTTATGTTTTAGTTGTTTTTTTTGGGTTTCGGGTTTGTGGGCTACTTTTTAGAATGTGAGGTTATACTGAAAGCATTTGGGTAATGTTATGGTATAGTCACAAGATTTTAAGTGGGTTTTCTTGTAACCTTTTGCCATGTAAGAAGTGTATTTGATTGCAGGTGAGAAAATTGAACTTTTTGGGAACCTTTTGGCATGTGGGAGGTCTATAAAAAATGAGGGTGTAATCATACTAACATGTACCAATAGTAGTCATAACCACTATTTAAATTTTTGAACTTTGGATTGTAAAAATAAATAAATAGAATTTCTTTTATAAAGTTTTATCGTGAATACATTATGTACATATCATAAAAATTTGGAATCAATCTAATGAGTGAAAAATACTATAGGGAATTTTAAAGTTTTATAACCACTATTTAAAAATTGCCTAAAAGTAGTTTAAAAACAATTTTGACACTAAAATCACAATTAAAAAAACAATTATGACATATCTTGGGATATTTTTTAATAGACACCTTAACATAATAGTATTAAGAAACATTAAATATTTTAAATGTTTTTTTAAAGACATATTAAAAATATTCTAAAAAGATTCTTCAAAAAAAATAGTGGTCTAAGGGGGCATGTGTGGTTCCTAATAGCATGGTTGGACCCAAGAGTCTCCAAAGATTGGGAAAAATACTATAGATGTTTTGTTACATGGTGGATTTGGAGTTAACATCATTATAAAATAGTTAAAATTAAGGTTGCCAAAGCCTAAACCTACACCATATAATCTTGGGATGGCACATCAAACCAACATAAAGCTAGTGGGGTTAATTCGTGATCTAAAGATATATGTTCATAGCATACCCAATGTTATTACATTTATTGTATTACATAATAATGTAATAAACACTAGTTATTCCATATTGCTAAGGAAACCATGGTTGAGGGATGTTAGAGTAGCACATGATTAGGGAAACAATACAATGACCATTCAAAGGAATGGAATGGTCTAAACAATAGTGGTTATTAAGCACCTCAAAGCAGAAGTGAAACGATTAGAAGTGTTATTATGTTACGATTACCAAAATGGTATCACTAATGAGGATGGGGATATCATATTTGGAATAGAACCATAATTATTTTCTATGGGCATAATTAGTTTATGAGATACATTTCAGTTTCTAGGGACCATAAAGTCCAACCATAGAAATAGTGGAGCCAAGAATGGTGAATTTATGTAAGATAGAATGGCTCAAATCCAACAACTTTACCACTCCCTAATAGTCAAAAAAATAAAATGGAATAATGTATATGGGGTCAAATTTGAAACAGTCTAATGTAAGCCCACATATATTTGTACATCCTCATGAGACAATGTTTTAACACTCAATATTTGAAATTTGACACCTTACTTTTCCCTCCCCAATCTCCACCATTGATCATCAAAATTGGACCAACATTTAATTTTTAAATGATATGGTGCCTAAGCTAGGTGTAGACCTAGGCCACATGGCACTTAAGTATAGTTCAGTTATACTAAACCTTATATTAGCCTACTAGATTGTATTGAAGCTTGGCATCATGTGCCTTGTATTAAACTTTCAAAATTTTAATAAACTATGTACCTAAATGACCGTGTGATATTATGTAAATTTGTTATCAATCTTACAACACTAAACAATTTTACAATAGAAAGACAAAAATCAATTAATTGCATCAAAAATTTAAAAATTCAAAGGAGTTGGGTTGTGTTTTTTATAATGTTGGAAAAATATCAACAATTCAAATTTAATGAAAATTATTTTATAAGTTTTGATGTTAAACAACACCAACATTAGTTAGTGTTGAATGTTGTAAACTACCAAAGCCATGTGATAGGATGCAACCCCATGGTGTACATTCTCAATCAATGAAAGGGGCTTTAGAATGGTTACATCTCACATTCAAGGATGACTAGTTACCTCAACTTCATTAGATTAGGTAGGATCAAAATTATCTAGAACTAAGATTTTAAAAAGGGGATCTAAATGCCTTGGTCTGCCTTTTAGGGTCAACTTGTTCTTTTATACTACTTTTAACCATATGTGTCAATGGAGAGGTTTCCAACTTATAGTCATTGTTGAGATCTGCCTAGTGGGAGTTGCCCCTTGGTTTCATTTTTAGTAATCTAGGGTCAATGCAAAGTATAGTGACCCACTTTTTGCATTGTATTGTAGTTTTCTGCAAAGTGATGTGCTTTGGCATCCAATTTACATAATATAAAATCATTTATATAATTTAATTTTTTAAAGATTCATATTTTCAACTTGGAGGGGAAAATAATTGTAAAAAGAATTCCAATATCTACACACTAAACTTGTCAAAATGGACTTTCAAAATTGAAAAATATGGATTAGTTTAAAATCTGTACCTTCATATTGGATCATTTTGGTGTATGGTTTAGGGTTGAAATATCTTATAGTGACTTAGTATATAGAATATCATAATACAAAAAATCTAGATCTAAAAAACTTTGTCAAAAAATCATGACCAAAAAAACATTATGGACTTATAAGTGGTTTGAAATGGGCCATATTTTTCATAAGTCCATATCATACTCAATTTTTATTGGATTTTTAACAAAACTATAATTTCTATGTTTTAAAAAGGTTCACATTGGCTCATTTTCATATGGACTTTATCCATTGTATTTTGGTACCTTGACAATCGTTGCTATTGCACGAAATGATGTCATAGGCTAGGATTAGGGTTCATCAAGGAGGCCTACTAGTAGGATGCTATTAGGCGGGAAAGACCAATGTTGGAAGTCATGAGATTATGTTTAGTTAGATAGATGAAGCTCCAAAACCCTAATTGTTTATTCTCAATGTTTTTGCATTTGTTTATTTATACAAACCCATTGAGTTAGAAATTTTCATTTTGTTAAGTTGTCAATTTAGATTCACATGTATTTAGGTTAGTATTGTTTTGTTAATGGGTAATAGAGCAAAGCAAGAAATGTGTCGCAAAAGGGGGAAAGATGGTCCTACGAAGAGGGAGAAGGCTATTGCGGAGGTTACAAAGGCTATAGAGACCAAACGCTTCTAATATGTGTGACAAAGAGAAGCACAAAATAGATTGTTGCAAAGTATGTGAGTGTTGGTAGATGATACTCCAAAGTCTTCATCAAGTAGGGATATCCAAAGAACTACATAATGTATGTGCAAACTAATCGCTAATCAACTATCTCAATTCCCTACACAATTTGATAGGGAAGTAGTAATGCAAAGGGTGCTGACATTCCCACTTGTTCTTTCTTCTACCCCTAAGCATTTCAAATTTTCTAGGCAAGTTACCGCTAAGTAAGAGCTACTTTCAAGTCTAGTTTAGTCCTTGTCTAAGGTGAAAGGGTCCAATAGTGCAGCAAAATTGATGGCAAAACATGCCATTTGATTACCATAGTGAGCTTAAACAAGAGCCAATCTTCTTGCAAGAAAACAATTCATTTGTTGAATGTGCACCCACAGAATGCTACAAAAGTTGTTCATTATTGAAAGTTGATGAATTTTTTTGGAGAATTTTTTTGGACTTTGTCAATTTGTAACAAAAGGTCGGATATTCTATCTTTTGCAACAAAGGCAATGATCTTGGTGTGGTGGTCTTTTGAAACACACATGAATCCAAATCGTAAGGAAGTTGTTAAAAAACATTTAGTGCTGCACGTCTATGACATCAAACGTGCCCAATATCTATTGGAAACATAAGTACTTCCAACTCTATCACTATTTTATTCAACTTTCATAGTTTGACTTGTTTAGGGTAGGACAAAAATTGGGTGTTATTTTGCATGTTCGAATTTTTTTTGTGAAATGCACATGGTGATCCTACATTTAGAGTTTTAGGTCTCAGCTTTGTTATGGGTTTAGTCATATTACAGAACTTTCTCATCAACATTTTCAAAGAACAAAAATGTTTGTTTATTTTATGCTTGAAAGTTTTGAGTAATTAAATGATAGTCAATTTTATGTTTTGAATATTGAACCATGATTCTATTGTACTTTCTTCTTCTTAATCTTCTTCTCCCATATTTTGATTCTTTCTCCTTTGCTTTGCCATCAAGATCTTCCAAATTTGATGTTTTTGCTCCACAAAGATTGTGGTTCTTGTTTTGCCATTGATCTTCTACACATGGCTTCTTTTTTTTTCCACAAATTTGAGTTTGTTTAATGGGGTTAAGGTGTTTAATTAGTTTGTGAGAAGATTTGTATTTGCATATAATCAAATTACAAAACTTCCTCATCAACACTTTATAATTCAACAAAACCGGAACTCATCAATATTTTTTCGAAACTCTACACAAATATAGAATGATAGTCTAGTTTTGTATTCTAAGTATTAAACCATAGTTATTGTACCTTTTTCTTCTTAATCTTCTTCTCCCATATTCTTTTCCTTTTCTCCTATGCTTTGCCATCGAGATCTTCCAAATTTGATGCTTCTCCATGCAAATTGTGGTTTTTCTTCTTTATTTTAGCATTGATTTTCAAAATGTCAATGATTTCTGGATCTTTGTTCTCTACCCAAGAAAGAATATACCTCTTTTCCCAATCTAGGTTCACCCGAGCTGTCTCTCAACACCACTTTCTAGTTTGTGTACTTGAGAGCTTGTAATAAAATCCTAGCTACCAATAAGGGTATAGATTCAAGAAAACATATAGAGCTCATGGTATCCCTAGTTTCTAATTCAAGAATTTATTATGTTATAAAGGCATGTTTTGATTCAAGTAGAACTATTTGTTCATTTTACACTTGAAAGTCTTCATGAATAATCAAGTGACAGTCAACTCTATGTTCTAAATATTGAACCACGGTTCTATTGTTGGTACTTCTTCTTCTTAATATTCTTCTCCCATATTCTAATTTTTTCTCCTTTGTTCTTCCATCGAAATCTTTCAAATTTGATGTTTTGCTCCACAAAGATTGTGGTTCTTCCTTATTTTGCCATTAATCTTCTACACATGTAATTTATTTATTTTTTCACAAATTTGAGTATGTCTTGTTGGGTTAAGGTTTTTAATTAGTTTGTGAAAAGATCTATATTTACTAGAATCAAATTATAAAACTTGCTGATCGACACTTTCAAGTTCAACAAAACTAAAACTTGTCAATATATATTTGAAACTCTATGCAAATATAGAATGATAGTCTAGCTCTTTATTCATTATATACTTGAAATTCTTGAATTCATGATCATACCATTCTACCTTCATAAAACACAATTTGGTATAAATTTACACATGCACAAGTCTTCCATCAGCTTGGATTGCCATTGGTACTCTAATTCAAATTGTTTGACACGCTCCCAAGTCACGGGGTGAAACCCACTTGAGGGTTTCACAAAGTCAAGTTGCGGAAATTGTGACTTAGCAGCGCGCTCCCGGCTTCCAACTCTGAAAAGGGGTAGAGGGTCAAGTTGGGAGCCCAAGGATTAAACTAGGAAGAGGGACTAATTTAGCTCACGTGAATCTGCATCCAAAAACCAACTGAAGAGGGTTAGTTTAGCATTTGGGACACCCTTGGGTGTTGGGACTTGCCACGGGCACTTGGACACACAAGACACCACGGCCCGAACTCGGGAGTAAGCCACCACCTTACTCCCTATAGTATTCTCTACGGCTGGTTGCCAAAGCTACATCCAAATGGCACATTTTGTTGGGACTCTCGAAATGGAGTCCCGAAACTGTCCCAGCTGGACTCCCGGAACTTTGAACGGTCATAACTCCTGACTGGGGAGTTCGATCACAACGAGGTCTAAACCAAAGTTGTAGCCCTCGTCGAGATCTTTCCAACGCCATGTCGCACTCCTTGAGGCGACGTCAGGAAAGGGCCGATTCCCGACTTTTAGTGGTCGGGAGTCAAACTGCCAATTTGACTCCTAGCCCTTCTTTTGCCCATAACTTGGGCTGCAGATGTCCGAATGGCCAATGCGAGGCCATTTTCGATATCTACGTTTCAAGATCTTTTCAATGACACCAAGAACA
>Ga0116229_10002048_pt1 | contig 32348 bp, 18 predicted proteins | sample S1TSphgellanicum_3_FD_87313 | JGI IMG/M metagenome (GOLD analysis project Ga0116229, IMG submission 87313) | Host-associated microbial communities from peat moss isolated from Minnesota, USA - S1T2_Fc - Sphagnum magellanicum MG | ecosystem: Host-associated > Plants > Peat moss > Unclassified...
CTGCTAGAACTTTCCAAGTTAAAACAACCTATTGCTGAACAGAAAAGAGCCCATGCCCAGCCCCCCTCTCCCCTGCGCCGCCCCCCCCCCCCTCCTCCCCCTCTCTCCTTCCGTCAGACTTTGTTTTATGGAACTTAGTGCCCGACTCCAGGGAAGGCCCATGGTGCCGCGAAGTGGAACAATCCGCATTCAGAGTTTTACTGCTCAGTACAAGTCTGCTGCAGCTGGATGAATGCGTTGTTCTCGTAACTAGCAGGGGACCAGCTAGCGGACCACAGCACCCGGGCCCTTGAATTCTCTTGGGCAAGAGCGAGAATTTTTTGGTTACACAACTGCAGAGACCCACTTGAGCAGCTTTGGAGCTTGTAGCTGCCCAAGTAGTACTGGGTTCAGCTTGATCTGTTGCAGCAACAGCAGCTGCTGCTGCTGCTATTTAACTCTACTCACCACCCCCTTCCTCTCTACCATATCTTTCATACCATCTCAGCTTTCACAAGTGTTCTGGACAAGTTGTAGGATCCATTGCTACACTACTGTTGTTGTTTTAAGCTCTCCTCTTCTAGTCTGCACAATCCTGCTTCGAAAGTCTGGTCATGTGCAAATTGTTTCCAAATTTGCAAATCCATTTTGTTGCATCCAGTTTCTCTCGCTTTTTATACCATGCCCACCGTCACCAGTGCTATTACACCCTTTGGACATCCTTTAGCTGCAATAGATATGATCGATTGAACAGAGGAGTTCATCTCTAGCTGGGATTGATCAAGAGTCTAGTATAAGTTCTACCTGAAGTTATTTGCTTTCTTAGTGTGGAATTAATTACCAACTGTTTTGAGTTTTGGGTACATACTAATTAGATCAAAAGGTTTTTTTGGGAGGGACTAGCCTGCCTGCCTGCAGCTTCTTCTAGCTTGATCAGGATATTATTCTGTCTTCAAACAAGGCTTGATAATATTCAATTTCACGCCAGCAAACATGATGTCTATGGCTGAGGTAATGTCATCATAATTCTCTTGCACAATTCCTGTCTTTGTCGACCACTGTCATTTTGAACTTGAAGAGAGGATCACACATGGGAAAAGGTTGCTTCTGTTTGGGCACATTTTGTAGTCAATCAAGTTGGCAGCTTCACAGTGACAATACCAGTTTCGTGTGATTTGGGTGTATATTCTTGTTTTGATCTTCTGAGTTCCAGTGTTTTTAAACTGAGACTATGTCATGCGTGCTGACATTGTGCAGCTTTTCTATGGCGAGAACGAGCCAACCTGGGTGCTTGGCAATAGCAGCCATATCCCTGTAAGCGCGTACATGCAACGAGATCGTGATTACGAGATTCCGAGTTACACAGACAGACATTATTATTACCCAGGGAACCGATACATGCAACCAGCAGCTGCTCATGATTACGAGATGATTCCTGGTGCTTACACAGATCACCGGCAATACTACACAGCAAACCGATACATGCAACCAGTTGCTGCTCGTGATTACCGGAATCTTCCTAGTGCCTACACAGACAGTCAGTACACAGCAAGCCGATACATGCAACCAGCTGCTCCTCGCGATCATCACGAGATGATTCCCACTTACACAGACGCTAGTCAATCGAGAGCTTCAAGCCAATACAATATGCAACCTGCAGCTCGTGATCATCATGACCAGGTTCATCGACAGTACGCTCATACAGACACTAGGCATGATCAACTAGTGCAGTCATCAGCTCGCGGTCACGAGGCCCTAGTGCCTATGACTTACACGGACAGGCGTTCGATGAGCCCACATTTGCAATATTCAGCAGCTGGCCGTGCAGACGAGGTGCAGCAACAGGTCACTCCTCCTGCAAACAGACATCTTTCAGCTCGTCAAGCTGCTGAGGTTCTTCCAGCTACTAATACAGCTAATCAGAACTCGTCTCGCCAATACTCCATGAGCAGCAGCACTGTAGATCCTTCCAGCCGCACTAGTCAGCAACTCTCTCTCAGCAACCAAACGGGATCTCGCCACAAGACTAGTCTTCCGGTACAGGAACTTCCTTTTCCCAAAAGCTTCAAAAATGAGTACATGGAAAGATTCTCTTGATTTCCAAGTTCATAATCTTTCATGCTGCTTTTGGTGATTCCTATGGGATTCCTATGCTGCCAATGTTTCAGTGGGAGTTTGTCAGAGTTCTTTGCCTGGATGTCTTTAACCCTCTGCCGGCACGGCGATGCTGCTGCAGACTCGTTTGGAACTGAGGGTGCCACTGTGCTGCGAAAGATGTGAGGAGAGAGTCAAGGAATCACTCATGGACATGGATGGTAAGCTCCTGATCATCATGCTTGCTTTCTCGGGTACTATTCCTTTGCGCGGTAAATTGTTTATTGGCTCTGTGGCCTTCAGGGTAGAGACATTGTGATGCACCCAGAAATAGGCCAAAGTTTGATATTCCTACATTCTAAGGTCATGTGGAGTCCACGATAAAAAAAATTCCGGCATACTAACTAGAGTACCCACTTGGGCTTCACCATCCTAATCACCATGCATTTCCAGTTTAGTATATTGTTGAATACTTATCGTCAGGTTATGGATGTCATGGAATGGGCAGAGCCATTTCAAAGCGATGAGCCGCTTGATTACAGTAATCTCATACTCGCATTTGCAAAAGTGATGAGGCCTGAGAGGAAACCTGAGAGCATAACTCTAGTATAATCTCAAGCTCTGCTCTTCTTGTAATTGGGATTACCTGCAATTCCCGATGGTGCAACCTGAAATCTTAGAAGTATGAATCTTGTGGGTATTCTGCAGGTGTTGAAGGGGTACTATGTGATCAGTCGAACCAGAGAGTGACAGTAACGGGAGATGTGCAACCCCAGAAAGTACTCAAGCGCGTGAAGAAGATCAAGAAGCGCTCTGAGTTGTGGATCCGCGACTCGCGTACTACTCCTGTGCAGCAATCAGGGACGACGACAACTGGCCATCGTAGCTCATCGCGGAACACTTATGCTTAGACTACTCTGCTTCTACGTACGAATACAGTACTGGAATACGTATATATACTATGTACTTTCCGATACAAGTTGGGAGGGGATTTCTTCGACATAGCTGCGTTTTCGAAGCGGCTACGAATACGTATATGTGTTGTATTTGAGTTCTTGGACCTGGCTACTACGTACATGAGAGTAGATACAGAAGTATAATACTTTTGTCTTCTACAGGTGGATTTGTAGAGGCAGAGAATTTTGATCTTCTACAGGTGGATTTGTAGAGGTAGAGAATTTTTTCTTCTACAGGTGGATTTGTAGAGGTACAGAATTTTGTCTTCTACAGGTGGATTTGTAGAAGTACAGAAGTTTGTCTTCTACAGGTGTATTTGTAGAGGCATGGAAGTTTGTCTTCTACAGGTGTATGTGTAGTGGCCTTAATTAAATGCAGGGGAACGGGTATCCGAGAGCAAATTAAAATTCGCATAATCCATACTGTTTTTAGAGCAACTCACATTTTTAGAGCTGATTAAGTATGTAATTGTTGAGGGCATATAAATAATGTATGCCAATAGTATGTATCGCCCAGGCTTGAAAGATGCTGATTTCGTATGTAATTGTCACCAACTTCATGAATATACGTATAAAAATACGTTTGTTGGTTTTCCATGCAACTGGTTTCACGTGTTTATCTGGGTATCTTAGTTTTCCAGTGTAAAAAGTATTTGTGGAGTACTTACAAGGCCAGGTCCATTGCAATTTCCATCTTTGAATTCCCCTCTCTAATCTCACATTCCAAGTGACACCAACTGCAACAAAAGTGGATCCAGCAGATGGCTACCTGTTCTAGCTAGGAAAAAGCTTGAAAAAGTGCCTGAATAGGACACCCAAACCTGGAATATTGTAGGCACGGCCATTCTGCCCTGGAAGACCTGTCCAAGAGGAAAATTTCAAGGACAGGGTTGTTAGCCTTGAGAAATTTTCCAAACTCATAGTTCAACCTGAGCAGAAATGGCCAATGGCCAGGGATGTTGAATGGCATTGTTATTTTTTCAGAAATTACAACACATTATTTGAAATCATCTGCAGTTAGTTAGTCAGGGGTGTGGAAAAAAAGCCAGGAAAATCTTTAATAGAAATCATGACATCATAAGAAATCAAGAGCTTGAGTTCTTTTTTGTTTCCTTCAAAAAATATCTAGAGTACATCCTAATTTCTCATTACCCTAGTGACTCACTAAGAGGTAGAATGTACCCTCTAGGGCATGTTCTATTCCAGAAAGATTCCTGGAGGTAGGTTATAAAGCAGCATAGGCAGATTGGAAATGGCTGAATTGGCTGAGGTGGCTGATTCTGCCATTTAACGTGCCTGAAAATCTGCCCAATCAGCAGGTAAATGACATTTCCGTTTATTAGACCTTTTTACATGTGGTAAAGCTCTTGAACAGTGAATTGTTTTTTCCCAACAAATTTTGTGGCGTTTTCAAAACATTTGGGAAATTTCTTGATCCTATTAAAAAAACTATTGTAAATTAGACTAATTTTACTAATTTTGGGGGGGGGGGAAATAGCCAGCTTTTCAACATCACAAAGATGAAGGAAAAAAAAACCCTGCTCCTGAAAGCTCAAACATTTTACACAATTTAAAGTAGTTTAAATTTACGTGCTAAAGATCAAAACTTATAGGTACCTACTTGTTTCCATTTATTGGCATTTTTCATCCAGCCTACGAAACTGACAGAAAAACCTAGAAGCGTACTCGTATAATGACAAAGCTACGTATGAGGCGTTTGTGTAGGTATTGTGGGAGATACGTTATACGGTGCTCTGGTACGTATGTATCGAGAAAGACTAGGAGGAAGGTTTCCGGCGAAGAAGAAAAGCTTCGTAGGAAGCGCTTATAGTCCGTAGGCCTTTCCACGCATCTGCAACTCCGAGAAAAGGGATGTCGAGAGTTGGCGAGGGAGCTGAACATCAATGTCGTTTCTGTTCTGGAGATTCTTGGAGTTGCAGATGCAGAAAAAGCCTAGATCAGGGTTTCATTGGGGTTTTGTTGACGAAAAGAAAACAGTAGTATTCTTGAGAGAATGATGTTGTAAGTCAGGGGCAAATTGCTGATGGGTATTGGCAACTGGTTGTCGAGATGTAGACATGTAGGGTGCAAGTAGCAATTGAGCTTGGGTGTTTGAAGATCAGCAACCTGAAGGGTGTTGTTGGTTGTGTCCAGACAGTGAAGGAAAAATGGGCTATTTGGCTGCACCTGTGCATGGGCCGATGGTGATTATGGTTTCAATGGTTTCAATTCTCCTTCTGTGTGAAGGAGGCGATGCATCCCCATTAGGGGCAGCCTCACATACCAACAACTGGGCTGTTCTTGTTTGCACATCTCGCTATTGGTTTTTTCCTCCTCCCTGAACCCTAGCCCTGTTGCCCCAGTTCTAGCAAATATGTTGCAACCCTACTTTGTACCCATTGTGACATGCTGGGTCATAATGGTTTTCCTCACTAATTCCAGTGGTAGCTGCAGTGTCGCATGTTCTCTAGGGAGGGAAAAAAAGTTTCCCTGCCAGTCACGAATAGAGAGGGGATTTAGGGTTATTCTTATCATTCAGGCCAAAATGCAATGGGCAAGCTGTTCGTTTTGCTTGGTTTCAAGGAATAGGACTTTTTGTTTTCTTGCAGCTAGTGTTGCTGCTTTGAATGTCAGCTGGAATTTGTTGAGAATTAGGACTTTTGCAAATTTCAGGGTCTGTTGGTGGCCACATGAATGGAGGTGGTCATTTTAGGGTTTTCCATTGCTATGGTGACATATGAAATTCCAATGTAACTCATTGTAGAGGCAGTTCAATCTGGATGCCAGAATCTTCTTTTGAGCACTTCAAAGAAAGTTTTGATGGTTTTGGATGCAGGTTCAACTATCGACACATGGCCAATACTTTATCTTTGTACAGGCAGGTTTTCTGGAACCAAACATTTGAATCATTTGTTGCATCCCATTTTATCTACAAGACTTGAGAACTACATTTGGTGATCACATTTAGAAGTCATTGGTTGTCAGAACTCTCAAACATCTGGTGTCAAGGTGTCACTGTTTTGATCTAATTGCATTTGCCTTTGTGTCTGTGTTTTTTCTCTGTAGGACAGTGAAGCGGTTAGGAGTTCCAGATGACCACATCATATTGATGCTGGCTGATGATGTTGCATGTAATGCTCGCAACAGTTATCCTGCACAAGTCTTCAATAATGAAAACCATCGTCTGAATTTGTATGGTGATAACATTGAGGCAAGTGTTATGTCCAACGCACCTTCAAAGATTGTCTTTATGACTCAATTAAGTCAAGGGCTCCTATTCATTCAGTTTTGACAAGTTTCAGCAGTGGTCTAAGGAAGATTTTTTGTTTTTTCTTTCACACACCACTTTTGATCTCAGAAAACATCTTGGGTGATGGGTGCAGGTAGACTACAGAGGATATGAAGTTACAGTGGAGAATTTTCTTCGTGTTTTAACAGGTCGGCATGATGAGGCAGTGCCAAAGTCAAAACGGCTGCTCAGTGATGAGGGCAGCAATGTGCTGCTCTACATGACTGGTCATGGTGGTGATGAGTTTCTCAAATTCCAAGATGCTGAGGAAATACAGAGCCGCGACCTTGCTGATGCTTTTGCACAGATGCATGAGAAGAGAAGGTCCATATCCAAACTGATCAATGTTGCTTTTATTGCTTTTTCTACTTCCACTATTTGCTCAATTTCATGTCTTCTGATATTTTTAGAATCCTTTGTTTTCTGTTGGATTTCCCCTCGACACTTGCTTACCCAATTTGGGAGTTGTTGTTAGGTACAAGGAGCTCCTAGTCATGGTAGATACCTGTCAGGCAGCAACCCTTCACTCTCAGGTGCCTCTATCAGGTTCTTTCTTTTGAAAGTTGACTCCCTTTTGCTGAATCGCCAGTAATATTGCATCTAACCTAAGCCAATCTTTACAATGTTTTATGCTGTGCAGCCTCTCTTGTCAATTGAAGGCTTGAAACGCATGGGTTTACACTACCTTCTGAATCCTTATTTCTGAATAGGAGGTCAAAAAACAAGGCTCTATTTTGAAATGGAAAAATGCATCTTTGTAAGAGAAATCATGCAGTTTCTCTCCCATGGATTGTTGGTTGCAGTTATATTCACCTAGTGTGCTTGCTGTTGGGAGCAGTCTGAAAGGAGAGAACTCATATTCACATCATCTTGATGCAGATGTATGTGTTTGTTATGCATCTCCAGCAATTCCATTCTTTTTGCTTTGAAATCAAGTTTTTCTAGATGGTTTTTGAATTTTCTGTTATTGGTCATTTCTGATTACAATTGAAATCACACACCTGGTGGGATTGGTTTAATCCTCCCATGTATTTCCAGAAAGTTAAAGATTCTTGGTGGTGCTAGTGATTGGCAGGTAGGCGTTTCAGTTGTGGATCGATTCACATATTACACTCTACAATTCTTTGAGGACCTTGACATACATAGCAATGCCACCATACACAGGTTTGGTTTTATCTGCCTCTCCTGCCATGCAAATCCAGAATTCATGGCTGATCTCAATTCTGGCCCACTTGCATAGAAACCCTAAATGATGTAGTACACTGTCATAGCAACTTCAGTTTTTCTATGGAGCTAATATTTCTCTATAACAACTGAGAATGAGTTGTTTGGGAGGAGCTTTCTTATTTGTAATTGTGTTGTGCCTTAGATGTTTTAAGTAATGAGATCCCTGTGTTGAAAAGTGCAGTTTGTTGCAATCTTATGACCCAAGTCAACTCATGTCACACATGGACTATCGAACTGACTTGTTTTCGCGATCTTTAGAGAAGGTAAGCTGACCAAGGCTTTTCCAGACTTATACAGGTCTTCCCTGTCTTCCATTTGATTATTTGCCCCTGCAAGGATGTAATTTGGTGTAAATAAATAAATGTGCTTTGCATATATGAGTCAGTGCGGTTTGTGACTCCTTAGTTTAAATTGTGCCAACGCTGTTTTCCTAAAGATGGAAACTGCAATTTGAACTGCACCTGAAACTCCATAACTTCTAATGTGTTAACTTATGAAGGACTCCCAAGTGAGTGTTTGTATCTGTCACCAATCATGTCTTTTGTTCAGCAATTGATACCATGTGCCTTTTCATGATTCCTGGTCTGAAAGTTTTTTTGAATGTGATGGTTGCTGCTTTGTTGCAGGTGCCAGTGACTGACTTTTTTGGGTCAGTGATGAGGATCAAACACACAAAGGCTGCCTATGCTGGGTTCACTGGTGACCCAAACTGGGCTTCACATTCTTCTTTACCCCAGAACTCAGAGAACTTCTTGGAGGAAGCCACTGCCAAAACCCTCACTTCAGGGGTTCTGGATAAACAGGTCCTACCCCTCCCTTGGTCACTCATGGCCAGAACACTGCTTCTTTTGGGTAGGAGGATTGGATTTGGACTTGTATGTTTCCTCCTGTGGGTTGATAGATCTGCAAATGTGAATGAATTCAAATATGCACAAATATAATCTTACTGTGTGTTTCTCATGTCTATCAGGAGCAAGAGTACCTTGCAGGAATGTCACAACATGGGGAAAGAGGGACATTGTGGAGGGAGGTTGACAGGGACAGAATCGTGGTTCTAGGCTTGTTTGTGCTTGTGCTGGCTGTTGCCTTTTCCTCAATCATGTTTCCAGGCTCACATCGGACCACACCTTTCAAACACTAATCTCATCAAGGAACCTAGTTGTTCAGATCATGATGCAGTGAAAAGGTTGGGATGGCAGTGTGTCACTTGTACATGTGCAGATAATTTTTGCAGAAATCTTTCATCTCTTGTGACAGTCTGCATGCCATTGACCTTACCAAGTCTGTAGAAATTGAAAGTGAGATGAATTTTGGGTTCCTGGACATTCTTTTTCCAGCAGACCTGATTATTGTTTTGCTCTCTTCTTGTGATATTAGAATTGTGCCAAATGGATAAAGTTCATGGCCACTTGGTCATGCTATATGCTGGTGAGGGCCTTTGGGTTGTCAACAGAGTTGGGAACTGGGAAGGCTTCTGAGTTTTTTAGTGAATTGCATACCCATCACCCCCCCTGTTGTGGACAGACCCACCTTTAGACCTACAAAGGTGCTCAAAAGGTGGTTGTGATACTTAAGTTGGTAAGTTCAGCTTCAAGTTTTTGTGCTTCATATATTTCAAGGAAAGTATTTTAGCTTATATTGTAGTACATGGGCAGGTTTGGCAAGGACCTGCCAAATTTATTTATCTTTTAATTCTTTGGCCTCAGCATGTAAATTTTGAGTCTTGAGTTTTCAGCAGACAAATTATTGTTATTAAGAGAATAACCCCTCTCACATGTGTGAGCGAATATTGTGTCTACATAAAGAGACACTTCATTACTTCTTAAGAACACAGGTTGAATTCAGGCTATGTACGGTTCTAAGTGCGTTGTGTCCTTGTGATGATTATCTCTTTACTGAGTTTTTGGAATTTTGAACAGATTTTGTCCAAAATTTTCTAAAACGTCAACAAAACATGAAAATAATTATTGCCAAACCTGCCCAGGTGCTAGAGTATCCAGTAAGCTTCTTTTGTCCTCCAAGTCTCTGTTGGAGTTCAAATGGTACTGTATTTTGTTTGAACTACATGAGGAACTGATGGCCCCAGACAATATTTGAACATTAGGGGTCTGTATTTTGTTGGCAACTGTGCTTAAGAGTTAGCACTTGCTTGGAAATTCTATATCCATCCAATAGCTCACTTCTACAGCCAGTAAATCTCTTTCAACCCTTGTGATGAATTAAAGAATTCAATTATTTAGTCACATTCTAAAAAAATCCATGGCAAGAATTAACCTATTCTGAGTAGAACACTCTAACTGGGTACTCAACCAGCAATAGTATAAGGGCTCATAGACAATAATTTGGATGAAGTTCAAACTTCAAATAGTGCCACACTGATACTTGGACTTCATACACAATCAGGAGAGAGTTTTCACAAATTTGTATGTCATTGTGTAAAGAAGTGGGAGAGACTGTGCTGTCATGCAAGAAACAACTTGATCTCAATGTGATGATCTGCACTCTTCAACACATCTCAAGTTCACATTTTTTCTTCTTAATACAACAAAGTAAATTTGTATAATAGATGAATTCATGTAGCAACACATGGAGCTCCACATAATTTCACAAAAACTAACCAAACTTTTTGGGAAGCTCCAACTGGTCATCACATGTTCATCAAATTCACTATTTTGACACAGTGATGGGTGAAGGGCTGACGCAGTTGGTACAAGACACTTGTCAACATCAATCACTCAATTCTAGCTGTGTGGCTTTGACCTGTGTTTGAGTAAATATCTTCTCTGAAGGAGTTTTATACTCACCCCCAACTGTTCATCAACCTTGCTGATGTTTTCCTGAGGAATCAACATCTAAGCTAGCTAGATTGTGGAGAAGATGGACAATTCCTTGCTGCTGATATCACAAAGCCTCTCATACACACTACACATTAGTACTTGGTTTTATTACTATTCATGAGCAAGGTCCAGTCACTGACAATCCAGCTTGCGACTAAATTTATCCAGGAAAAGATTGATGTTTTCCTTTCTTAGTTTACAATTGAGAATAAATTATCAACAGGTTTTGGACTGTCCAGATTTGTGCACAAAACAACTTGAAGGTGGTCATCACCTCAGAGACAAAGTCACACCAGTTGGGAAGTAATTGACCACCAGTGGAGCTCTGGATCGCCGGATTTTTGGGGCAGTGGAGTGCCTAGTAGTACTCATGTCCTCCTTAGCTTCATTCCCAGAAACAGCAGCACCTGGTGTGGGTGACACAACTGTAGACTTGCATCCCAACTTGAACCATTTGTTTGACCGAGTACTCTTCTTTAGCTCCTCTGGAGTAACCCCAACATCCTTACCTGTGCAATTCCTTGCCTTGGCTAGTATAGAACCCTCCATTGAGCTTGATCACTAGACTGCCTCAGTGAAGATCACCTCAGATCAACAATCAACCAACACACAGCAGCACAATTATGGAACAGCAAAAATCCTCAAACACTAAACTGTGGAGTTGAATTCCCAAGATGATAATCTCATGAGAGAATATAACAGAAGCTAGCAGAATCTCATGTGAAGTTTCTAGAGCGAGACTAGTGCAAAAGAAGCAGAGAACAAACACCCAGAAGCTGCTCACTCATAAGACAGCTGCTGGGTTGGTCAAGAATCAAAAGGGGACAGATGAGAGCATGAGCTGAAGCAGCAGTTAAGGGTCAGGAATTGGGAATTCCAAAGCAGTTAGGTGCTATTGCAATTTTGAGATTGAAGCAGGAGGGAACTTTGAAAGACAAAAACTAGATATGGAAGCCAGGAACTTGCTCCTTGGTGGAAAAATGTGAAGCTGTGCAGCAGATCAGAAGATGGGTTTTTGAGATAAAATTGGAAGCAGGGACTTAGAGCTTGCAGCTCCAGCTCTGTGGAAACGAAAAATGAAGTGCAGAGAAATAAAAGATTGCAAGGAGCAAGTGGAATACACATACAGATATATTTATCTGTATGGGCTTCAAGCTTGTGGAGGAAGAAGTCAAGGGCAGGTGCTGCAGCATGTTCAATGCGCTCTGCATGTTGGGGGGACCCATTCTCCACGGACGTCATCTGCTTGCAAGGACTGCCTGTTTCACACAAATCAGCCTATCCAGGGATTACTTACCGACAGGTCAGAGATTGATTACATCTTGTTGGGAATTGAAGTAGGACAGGCAGTCCTTTGCCATTCTTCTATCATGACATTCCAATTGTAAACATACAATAATCCACTATAAATCCAATCCTAATGAGATAAATACATTATAAAAACTTGTAAAAACCTCCAAGATGTTATTAGTGCATTTGGAGGTACACTTACAGAGTGTAAAATCTTGCAAGGCATTTTCGAAAACAAAACACTCCCAGTCACTGGCATTCCATTTTTTGAAATGCCCAGCATAGTTGTTTTCCTCGTGATGCCCAGTGGGTACCTGCCAAATACTCACTGGGTATCACAGAATATTAATAAAATGGAAAGATTGCGTCAATTTTTACCCTTGACATACCCAACAAGAAGCAACTTTTCAGTGTGGTTCAGTTTGACAACAAATTCTTAAATTATGAACAATGCCCCTTTAGCTGAATCTTTTCTCCCGGTCCAGATTTACTTTTTGATCCGCTCTCTTTTGTTCATTAATGACAGTCTCAAGGCATCTTCCCAACCCTCCCCCCCACCTTGTTTCCACTTTTCAGTGGCTTTGAATTCCTGGAATTTAGGAAACAAAAAGCATTCAAAGAGGCTCTTTTCTGACGATTGTTGACACCTTCCAAGTTCCCATCCCACCCCCACCACCCCCAAAAGAATATTAACTTGTTTTGTGTGATCACCTTGGATTATGTACAGGAGAAGGGTCTGAAATTAGACCCTTCTGGATTTGAGACTCGCCGGGAGGCCAAGGGCGGGTCAAAAATCCGAAAGGGTCTATTTTCAGACCCTTCACCTACATAAAGCTCAGCAACTTGTAAGAAGTTCTAGATTGGAGTTTTTCAGGTGGTGAGAAGAGGAGAGTAACTTCCATCTGCCGGAAGTTTCTTTGCTAGGCTGTCCAAAGTTTTGGATTTCTTAGGGCAGGTAAGGGACCAAAATTAACAAAGAACAAAAAGTTGGAGTGCTTTATGAAAGGGAATACAACAAGCTTTTTAAGGAAACTAGGCCAAGCTACCAAGCTCAAAACCTACATACTAGTGTTGTACGCATGTGTATGTAACTTATGTAACCATCAGTTTTGGTTGGAAGCAACTACGGAAACATCCTTGCCTAGTTTTGGTGAAAACCTTATTTTGAATAAAATAAAGTTCTAGTTTCATGGTATTCTAGGATTCCAGCAAAAACAAACCCATGGGTTTACAAGGATATTATTTTCTCTTGTAAATGCAATATTGGTTCTCAATCCATTTGAGTGTCACTTACTCATTGTCTGCTTGTGATGATTCCAGGCATGTCCCAAGAACTAGTGATTACAAGTCATGTCCTGTATTCCATGAGGCCCCTATCTATTGGGGATTAGGATTCATGTTTCTTGTGCCATATCAGACCTCTTTTAGCAGGGATCTCAAGAATTATTGGCAAACAAGTATCAGAGGGTTTACATTGGCACTAGGTGTTAAAGAGCGCCTCCTTTTAGCATTTGTGGCAGATTTTCTCTTTAATGTAATCTAAATTTGATCATTGCTTGTTGCTTGCAATGTTTCATATTTCAATGCAAGTCATTTGTAATTTTGGTCCATAACTTCATTGGATTTGGGAAAAGAAACATGCCAAAACAAGTACATTGCAAATTCATACTTGCATCCAGTTTCATATATGGCCAGAGCAGGCATTGACATGCCATTGTTGATATCCATTTTGCAAATTCACATAGACTACTTATTGATATCCTAGTGGCTGTTGATGACTATGGCAGCCAAGGGTCATGCCAACACATAGTTGGACGTAAGAAGGTGTTTCTTTCGAAAGGCCCTTCTACGGCACTTGAAAGGACCCGCTGGAGTTCAAAGAACAGAACAGAACAAGACAGCCAGAAGCCCAGAAGGGGCAAAGCCCACACAGAGGAACAGACCCAAGAAAACTAACTAAAGGCATACTGAAAGACACCATGTAAAGAAAGGGGGAGGACTATTCAGCCTTCCATGTCACTTCATACCACTGCCAATAGTGTGGCATAGGCCTTTGTAACCCATCATGCCAGGCTACAGGTCCCATCCAGCTTCAATATACCAAAATTATTATATTTGGTGTGATAATGCAAAATGGATCATTAGCCATTGTTTTGTTGGAAAAGATCAAACTACATGGCTTTGCTACATAGTCTTGGTCCAATAAACTTGTGAAAATCTTACATGACAATTTAACTTATGTCAACCACATCATGTAGTACATAACAAATATGAAAGAGTTGTTTTCAAAGAATATTTGTAAACATATTTAATGGCTCCCAAGCCAGTGTTGGCAGGTTCAGGTTATTTGAAGGCTAAGGTTCAAGTTCTAGTTAGGTTTTGCAATATCCAGAGCAGAGGTTCAGAAATTGAGAATATTGGATTTGAATCAGGACCTTGAAATTGTCTCTTTTGAAAACTAAAAGTGGAAGAACCTAAACCAAGGCTATTGTCCTTTGAAAAGGAGTTCATTTTCTTTGAATGCATGTGCTCAAAGGCTTTTCAAAAGTGCATCTCGAAATAGGTCACCTCTTTTTAAATGAGTAAAAAATTATGAGTTTGGATGTTTAATTCATTGGTCATTTGGATTTCGTTTTCTCGATTGCATTATATTCTCAATTTTCTCTTACACATTTATGGAGGTTATTGATTTTTGTTTGGTGCAATGTAAATGAAATTAAACCGAAACTTAACCTACACTGGGCTCCAAATTCTCGGGAAGTCTCCAGAACCAAAGGCTTTGAAAGTTTAAAAATTCGTCCTGAAACTCGGACCAAAGGTTCTATGAAACAAAACTACAGACCAAAACCAAAGGTTCCTTTCAAAATCAAAGAACCCAACAACATTCCTCCAAACATACTAGGCTATTACACTTAAAGCAAAATGATTTTGGTGTTGGTTCAACAAGGGCTGTCCAAACATTGAACCAGCAGGGGAAAAAACCCTTGGGGCTAAAACTTCATTTCTCGTCAGCTCACCCATGTTTTGCTAAACAATTTTGCCAGGTTTACTCTTAAGGAAGACTTTTGTAGCTTGCATGTCTGCAAAAATAAGGGGATTATGTTTGAGGAAACAAAAGGCAGATTCGAAGGATAGCAAAGTGCCAAGGAGGAATGTACAATGTACAGCAGGCATGAACCTTGCTAGGGAGGTTAAGAGCAGATTGTGTGATACATTTTGTGTGTGGAGAACCTGGATTTTAGCATATATTGTCCTATACCTCGGACTACTATGGGCTGTTAAAGTCACTTTATGCAGGTGGATTAGTCCATGGGTTGTACATACAAGATTTGGTAGATTTCCAATCTAGGCCACATTCAAATATAGTCTGACGCAGGGTGTTTTTTTTTCAATTTTGTGGTTTTGAAAGGTTGGCACATTTTTCCAAATTTCTAGCAATTTTTGTTGGATTTACACTTTTTTCAATTTCCAAAAGTTTCCAAAATGTTTTGTTGCAAAAATGTAAAAATTCACCCAAGAAAAAATAAGGTGGTCTGAAGTTTGAACAATCGAGCTAATAGACTTATCAAGATGTTGGAAACATAAAAGGTACTTTTTGAGAGCCAGAAAACAACAAAAATGCCTTTGTATTTTGCAACTAAAATATCTCTTGTGTTTCCACCTAAAATGACAAGTTCAAAACATAAAAGGTGGTTTCGCAACCCCAAAAAAACATTTTTCTCATTTGAAATATTCATTAGACACTTTTCTTGTACATAATTTTCAGCAGCGAGCATCTAATATTGCATTTGCATAAGCCACATTCAAGAAACAAGGTGTCACAAACACGTTGGCCCTGCCAATAAATAAGATGTCGTACATCTACCTATCGTGTCCACACCCTGAATACCAAAAAACATCTGTTCCAATTTAGACAGTCTAAACACTTTCACCAAAGAAACCGGTTCACCTAATGTGAAACCAGTTCTAATAAGGTAAAACTTCCAAAAGTTGGATCAAATGCAATAACTAAAATGAACTACATTGTAAATGAACAGAAAGGGAAGATTTATGATATAATTTCATATGTCCATTGGACATTTCAACTTCCTAGATATGTAAAACATGATATCCACATCACCCAAACTATTACAAAATTCGAAAAACATGACCATGGACAACATAAAAGAATGCAATTGTGAAGGGATTTAGGCAATTGGGGAAGTAAAAGAGAGGAAGGGTCACCGAGCATAATATTGAAAGATTTAGGTTGAAGCTTGTAGATGTGAGCATGACTAATCATTTGACATGTATTTTGTATCAATTGGTCTTTTGATGGGTTAATCTTTTTTAAAGCATGTTTTTTTGGTCAAGTTACAAAACTTTGTGATGCAAGATGGGAGATGATAGGTGTAAAAATGAACGTAGGTCCCCCCCATCCCTCAAGATGAAACTTTGAAAACTGGCCCAATTTTTCCCTTTTGGACTAAACTAATGTGACCTAGACTTGTGTCTAGGTTTTTACTATGTGAACAAAACTCAAATGGGAGTTGGATGAGGAGATGACCTAATGGATGAAGTATTGCAAGGTTTCAAAGAACATGTATTAAAAACCTTCTCAAATCTATATGAAATCTAATGTAGTTGATGTCATTTTAAAATTTGGAAGTCTTAAAAGGAAAACCCATAAAGTCTAGATGAATATTGACCCATGTAAAGCTTTCAAAAACATATGCTTTTGAAACAAAAAATTTGAAAAAGAATAAAAATTGCTACTCATATGGACTTATGAGAATATAGTCAAATTTCAACCATTCAAAAGTCCCGAATTATTAAACAATCAAGGTTTTCAAAGAAAAAATTCCTCATATGAATTTATCATCTTATATTGCATCATATATTGAGTCCCAATAATAAATTTGGACTATGAATTAATATAATTCGTAGTCCAAATCGGATGATCAGTTCATATTTTTCAACTTCAAAAGTCCATTACTACTAACAAATGAGTTTTTTATCAATAAATAATCACACAGTTTTCTATAATGAACTTGTTACTCTAAATCCAAGTCCCAATTAGTAGATCTAAGGATATATTAATCACCATATGCATTTGAATAAAGGGTACCCCCAAAAGAAACACCATTTTGTCACAATAATGAGACATTTGATTATGCATCTACCCGGATGTGGTGCATTATGAAAAGCGACCGGTGCAATATAACAAGGAACTTCTAATGCTAAAAATTTAAGTTCATTGTTGGACATTTTGTTTAGGGATGTTTGTTTAAGTTTTAAAGTTTGGAATGTCTGTTTTGGGTCTATAAAGTTTAAAGAATTTGTTTGCTAGTACTTTCATGAAGGATGAATGTTTAATTATCTACAAGAATTTTTTGTAAAAGGTTTTATATTTCCACTAAACCATAGCTTTCTCAAAAGGTAGATATGTTAAATGCATAGTTTAAAGACAGATTAAGGAAAATGATGAAGATCTAAAGGGGTTTCAAAAATAGTCTTCATGGGAATTTGATATGTTGTGGAAAAAGATGTTATATTCTTGGGGATGTAGTGAGTTTATGTTGATGGGAAGGAGTACCCACATCTATGGAAGCTCTAAAGGGAATTGATTCATGCTTTGACAACCTTGGGGTTATCAAGTTACATTGTTAGTGGGATGTTCAGGTTCTTAATTTCTATTTGTACAACTTCCCGAAACAAATCCATGGGAAGAAGCGTAAATTTCATGTTTTATTGTTGTGAAGTGGGAGTGTGAATTACCATAATAAAATCAATTTGGGCTCAAGAAAAAAAAACTATAAAGATTTGATTCCTTATAATCCAAAGATTAGTGTTATTAGTTTTAGAGATGTTAATGAATTGTTGTAGAAAAAATGAATTTGAATGTTGTTATGTTGTTATAATGTTTCACTACAAAGCTTCACAATAATTTAATTATCCATGATTTCACTTAAGTAGGTGATGCATTTGATTGCCCTCTTTTCTTGGTGACAATACTCATTTAACACCACATCATATAGGATTTGAAAGTGTTGCATAGTAACATGTAACAAACCATACTATTAACACCTAAACCATAATACTTTATTTGTCTTTTAAAAACATGAAAATTGATTGAATCTTCTCTCCTTTGAAAAATACTTCTATAGGAAAAAAAGGATGCTCAAGATGGGCAATTGAATGAGAGTCTCTTTTAAGGTAGAGTGAATGCTTCATGTTGGAGATTGATTAAATAGATAGTTAATTATATGTTTTGTTGCTCTTTTGTGGTTTGACCTTCATAACATTCTATAAGCAAATGGGCTTTTGACTACTCAGCAAAAACTAACCAATCCTTTAAGGGACATCAATTTCATTAGGGTTTAATTACCTTCTTATGCATTCTTGATGAAATGCTACTAGTTTTTCTTTAGAAGATCAAGAGTAATAGTTTTTTTTTTCTAGTGTAGTAGTTAGGTTCCATCGCTTAGTGCTTGCAAGAAATCTTGTTTTGTGCCCTAATTTGTCAAGTGAGTAGTGGAGATCATTTGTAACTTTTGAAGTCTATGCAAAAAATCTTTTTTGTGTTTTAAGTTGACAAGTGAGGCGAGCACAAGTGGAAGTCATTTACAACATTGAAAGAGATACTTAAGTGTTCCCCTTAGTGGAAAATCGCTTGTTGAGCTCTTGGGATGGCAAAAATGTCATAGAATGGTTCTCTCCAATTTGGTGAAAAACTAGCACACCCCTCCCCTCCCCACCAACATTAACAACATTTCCAAAAAAATTGCAAGATGAAGATGGAACAATGCAAAGGTTCAAAGTTGTTGGAGTCTCTTAATGTAAGGCCAATAAGATCCAATAAGATTCACCCTTCTAAACCCCAAGATAAATGCTACTTACAAGATGCTACAACGAAGCATAGGGCTCAAATCCAAATGATTGCATCTCAATCCCAACAACCACACTAGATATGGCAATGGGGTGAAAGCATGGTAAAATAGACCAAAGAATTACCTTGCAACATAAATGAAAAGTGGCCATCAAGTAGGCCTTGGTATATTGAATTTAAAAATATTATTTGTTTTAATAATTAATAATATAAAGTTCTTTGAGTTTGTTACAATTATATTTTAAAACCACATGTTTAAAGTAGGTTTATATATATACATCAAAATTCAAATAGATGTCACAACTTACAAAATAGATTGTAAATAAATTGCAAGTAGATTAAATGTTGGATCTTATTCTTAAGTCAATGGTATGTTAAATATACTATTGGACTTTTAAAGTTTTCATAATAGAATCAAAATATATTTAACATCTAGTTTAGAAGTAGGAATGAACAAAATATTACCCTACTAATTTCATTCCTACTTGTTATGTATTTTTATTGTATTAAAGTTTTTCAAATTTTGTATTCAACTCATCAAAACTCAATGGAAAGCATGGAGGCATCCATAATGAGACTTCCATAAGCTAATGCAAGAATGCAATTACCTCAAGAATAGAAGGTCAACTAAAACCATCAATTTTATTAACTAAAAAGCTTCCATTGTTGAACAAAAGGGTCAAGGTATGAACTCCAAGAATGGAGGCATGGAAATGGATTGAAAGGGGTACACAAAGGTTTAAAAACACAACCAAAACCAAAGACATTCATATAAAAGAGGAGTTTTATAAAAATTAGGGAGTTTCTTAAATAATCAATCTTGGTGAACTGAACATTTACAACACAAATGCATGGTAGGGTAAAACACTTTTGGCATCACAAAATCCATTATTCTATAATGGTGTACATTGCAATTATTACATGTTAGTGTATGTGTTAGGATTTGAATATGTACATGTGTTAATTGAATGTTACTCAAAATGATTAAAATAGTTCAAAAGGTGTGAACTTTTTGAAGTTGACATTACAAGATGTCGACAAGCAAAATTAAAGCTATTGGGTTTTGATTAAGGTTAATGTTGAATCTTAAACTTGTTATGGATTTGGTTTTAATTAAACAATATAATGAAGACAACAATATTGAAAGGTTTTGCATCAAATCATATGAAAATATTGAGTTATGACTTTTGTTTGGGGGTTAAGATTAGTTGTTTTTCAAGAGTCCATAACATATACTAGAAAAATAAAGTGGTTGATGTTGAGATTTTCTACACATGCTTTCCTCTATGACTTCTACATGGGTTAATTTTCCAATGGAGTAAATACCTTAAAACCTTAAGAATAATGCCCCCCTATGCTTGTGTCTAATTGCAATGTAGTGTAAAAAATCTCCAAAATGGATTTTTTGGGGATAATGTTTTGGCAAATTATAATCCACCTTTAATGCCAAGACCTTGCAACAATAATATGGAAAGAGACTACTAAGAATAAAACAATTCAAGACACAAGAAGTCCTAAAAATTGAAATGTTAGAATCTAATTACCACAAAATTGAAAGGATTTTGGACCAAACTCTAAAGCTCAAAAGACACTAATGACTATTGGCAAACTTAACTAGCAAGATTTGATGGAATGGTCATGTAAAAGGATTATGAGATTTAAAAGATGAACATATGATGTTTGTAATGAAAACAATCACAAGGTGTGTGGCTTAAAGGTGATTCTAAATTCCCAACCCCTTCCCTAGCTTAATCAAGGATGAAAAGCCTACAAAGAACTCACCCAACAAACATGAGAAAGAGATAGACAATCAAACTTTGACAACTTCATTTGTCGAGATATAAACTTTTTTGGAGATACAAAACTAAACTCCATAATTGCCATCTAACATTCACAATGTTGTTGCAATTTCCAAGCAAAAAGTTGACCATTAGGAGATCAAACTTTAGATCCTTGAATTAACGTTACATGGGGAGGAATAAAATTCTAGAGAACTTGTTGATACACAACCACAAACTCAAACAATGTTAATGAATAGGGCTTTTAGAAAGGTGATACTCCATTCCACCACTTAATATCCCTCTAATAATGTTTATGTTGTAAGAGATATCAATGTGAGAAGTAATTTGAACTTGGACTTTGAGAATGGATTAAAAAAAAGGTCAACTAGAAAGGAAGACCCACTACAAGAAAATTTGTCTTTTGCAACTTGTCTTATGCAACTACAAATGTTTTATACAACTAAAAACTATCACATGCAACTAAAAAATAGTTAATGTTGTACCTAATTTTTACAACCTTAATAGAAAAGGAGATTAGTGTGTACAAAATCAAGGTTAATGTAAGGGGGCAAATACTTACAACTTCCCCAACATATGAATCCAACATCTAGCAATCCCTTTATGACTTACATAAGGCTTCAAAAAAAACATCATGAGAGGGCCACATGATGAGCACTTCAATCTCCAAAAGTTTCACCATGAAGATACAAATCTTGACATACAATTTTCATAGAACAAATCTTGAGAAAAAAGTTCTTAAAATAGGAATGAACATTTAGGGACTTAAGTCAAGACCAAATGTTGTGCAACTTCAAGAGCGTGTGCACTTCAAGAAAAGAAAACCACAAATCTAAAGAAGTGAATACGGAAAGGAGCCTATAGTTGAACAATTAATTCTTCTAGAGGATACGTAAATACCTTAATGACCGAGGTGTAGGTTACAAAGGCACTAATATCCTACTTGATCATAAATGGGTTAGTTTTATAGTGCATCATGGAATTATTTTTGGAAAAAAAACACAATGGTTACTATTGAAAGGTCTACTAGGTGGGGAGATTAGCATATTGGGGTGTAGTCACAATAATACGTACAATAGCAAGTGTAACATTTGCTTGGTTTTTTCATGTTTTAAAGTTGTAATTTAATTTAATGTTGAAATTATAAGATTTGTTTATATATTTGTATTCTTAATATATCATGGGAACATGTGAATTAATTTGAAATTAATCTAATGAGTAAAAAATTAACAAAAACACTCATTAAGCATTGTAACACTTGTTTTTAAGTAATAAAAGAACTTGTAAATTAATTTGATTTTTTTTTAATGAAATTTTTTGCCAAATTTTTAACATAAACCTTAATGGAAGAGCATGAAGAAATTTTTAAATTTTTTTAAAGACTTTTAAAAGAATATTCCAAAAATATTATAGGAATATTTTTCACAAAGTAATCACAAAAGCAATCAAAAATCAAGCGAGTGTGGCTCATGTTATCTTGTTTGCACTCATTGAACATTTATGCATTTAATGAATCCAACAAGCAATGCAAACTATGGTATTACTTAAGGGAAAAACTTCCCAAAAAACGCAAATGGATCATAAGTGGGGATTTTAATATTGTAAAGATATTTACAATATGATGAACCTTTCACTTGTGGAAAGATAATCACAAAAAAAGAAAAACTAACATGGGAACTTTTTAAAGTAGCTTTAAATGTGGAAAAACGTGAATGGTCTAATGGAAGCCTTAGGATCTTATGAGATAATTTAATAAAAAAATAGGAACATTACTTGGCTACATTGGGCAAGTTATATTTAACATTGCAACTACTCCTAAAAAAAAGATTAAACCAAAAAAATACATTATATGTAGTGGGGACATAAAATCATATCATCATCTAATTTATATGGAGATAATACTTTGTAATTTTTTACCCAAACAGTTTCATTAAAAGTTGAACATTTAATCTTTTGACCAAGTGGAGAACTAGGTAATGGAAATTTGGTAGAAAAAAAGGAAATCTCCTTCTTTACAAGATTGCATAAAATGATTGGATTTTATAAACCTTTTATAAGGAAAAAATACTTGAATTCAAAAAAATGGAAGAATCTATTAAAAAGGAACTAGAAGTAATTCAAGTGGAACTACAAAACTATTTGCATGATGTGTAGTTGCAACACATAACGGGGGACTTGAAAAAGTAGTTGGGTTCATTTGAGGAGATAAAGGTTAAAAAGGTCAAAATCCATTCAAAAGTCAAGTGGAGAAAGAAAGGCAATTAGGGTTCCAAGGAATTTTTCAAAATGGTTGGTGAAAGGAATAAAAAAACAACAATCTTTGCCTTAAAACAAGACACTAAAAGGGATTCTATCCTTTGCAACCATGAAATTAGTGACTACAAGTCCTAAATGATTATATGTATGACTTTAATCATAAACTATTGCTTTGAATCCTATGTGTAAAAAGTCATAGTCATATATTAGTGGGGCATGTGACTAGTAGATGATGAGGTGGTAACAAGGTGGAAGGTGTTAGTTTTCATCATTTGTATTTCATTTATATGGCATCCATGACTAATGACAAAATGATGTGGACATCCAATTGTCATTATAATGATTTTTAAATGATTACGAGTCATTTGATATGAACATAAACAAACCTATCCCCCCATGTACCTATGCACCTACCTATTTACCTACCTACCTACCACCTACTTATTTACCCACCCACCCATTCACCCACCTACTTACCCACCAACCCACACCTAAACCTATTTTCATGCTTACTTACCCACCCTACCTACCTAATTACCTACCTACCTACCTAACTACATACTTACATATTTACCTACTTACCTACCTACTTATTATTTCCTACATCCTACCAACAACCATCCTACAACTTGCCTACTACCTACTTCATAATCTTATAATGACATGAAATAAACATGTGAAATGAAAAACTTGACAAATGTTGGACACTTTTGATGGTGTAATCCATTGGTAAGGATTTGATTTATCATTGCGAAGGCTAAGGGTTCAAATCCTAATACTTGCAACCTATGTGCATTCCAAAATGGCTAGGATAAGTAGGCTATATTTAGGTAGTTTGGTATAGGTAAGTAGGTTAGGTTAGGTAGTTGGTTAAATTACCTAAAACCTATTAAATACCTACCTACTTACATATTAAAATTTATTTTTAAAACAATAATCCAAAAAATGATTTTAATCTAACTATAAATTTGATTAATGAAATGGTCCACTATCTGCCAATCATATTTTAGTCATTCATTACATAACACTTCAACAATATATATGATTTGTCTTCTATGACTTGTCCTATGTAATTTGACAATTGGCTTTTATGATTATAAGATGAAAAATGCCATGTTGAACATTCAATGACTTCTTGTCCTTTACAACTCATTTGCCACAACTAGGGCCCTTTAATCATATAATGTCCGATATGACTACAAATTCAATCATATATGGAGTCATAAATTTAATAATTTCTTCTAGTGAAAAGATGGAATTTAATTGAAATTACATTTAAGGAGTTAGAAGACACAAGTTATCCCTTATAGAGGCCTTTATGATGATGACATTGATTTAACATAAACAAAGTTTTTGAAGGAAGTAACCATTAAGTCCTTGCACGTGAAGTTTAACGAATCAATGAATGCAACTATAATTATTACACTCACTAAAGAGGAGCTTCACAAGGTTGCACAAGCCATGGCCCAAGGCAAGGCCTTTGGGCTTGATGGGATTGTGATTGAATTCTACATTATATTCTAACATATCATTGGTGATTATTACTTCAACATGATCAAGAGCTCCATCAATGGCAAAAGATTCCCAAAGGTAGTACGAAAGGTTGATTACCTTAATTTTCAAATATGGAACTAAAGAGGAGTTGGGGGCATTGGAACCCCATTTCATTCTTAAATGTTGCTTACAAAATTTATGCCAAAACTCTACAATTGCATATTTAGCTCAATGTACTCATGGGGTTCACTAATGACCAAAAAACGTTTCTCCCTTAAAATATATACTAGATAATGTGTTATTAATCTCAAGATGATTGATTGGGCTAAGTGCTCCAAATAGGAATTGATCCTTTTAAAGCTGGATTTTGCGAAGGCATATGATAGAATCTCTCGAGAGTTTATGTTTCTAGCCATGAAGGAATTAGAGAAGGCCACTAAATTTATTGTTATGGTAAGGTTGTTATATTCCAAGATGCTAAATTTAATTACCATTTATCTAAATGGCACCATAATTTTGACATTTTTAATAAAAAGAAGAGTGAAGCAAGGATATTCATTTGTGTTTTTATAACACCCTATCCCTTTGTGTTTTTATTTTCTTTTGTGCAATGGATTTGTCCATTTTTTCCAAAAAAATTATTTATAAAAAACCTCTAGAAACTAAAAATTAAAAAAATAGTTTGTTTAGATGCAATATTTAACAATGATGGTGCATCCAAATGTAAACATTTTAAATATCCATTTTGGCTTTTATAATGAAGATCTTATTTCATTTATCAATATTCATTTTGGGGTGTCTCCGTGAAAGCCTATGGCCATCAATTGGAATTCAATTATTTTAGGGAGTGTGTTAGTTTTAAAGTTAGAATAAGACAAATAAAAACTCATCAAGAGAGTTGTTGAAAAGATTGTCAAGAAAAAACTTTAAGTATTCATTCAAAGTCAATTTAAACTTTTCAAAAAATGAAAAAAAAAATTTCGGATTGTTGTTTCATTAACAAAAAATGTTGGGACATTTGGAAAATGCCTTGAGAAAGATAAAAACCCAAAAAAATACATTCAAATTGCATTTTAGATGATATTTTTAAAGCACCAATGGGCCAAATAATATAATATATGAATGGGCACAAATATATCCGCTAGGAGATGTCTTCAAGTGCTTTTATTTCCAAAAAATGGTTGCTTATCTACATCACTACCCTTGGTTAATGAAGTCTCCTTGTTTTCTGTTCCAAGTCAAATTCTTGTTAGTGACCATATGTTATCAAATACTATTAATTATTTTTTAATGCTTCTTAATGGAAGAACACGTGTATTTGCCTTACATAAGAAAAAAATGTTAGTAGTGAACTTTTTTGGGGTGATTTTTTTTCATTTTGCAAAATATTGCATATAACATGAATTTTTTTCAATTTAAACATGCTTCCATATTTTTGGCAACCTATTGGGACTTAATAAAAAAATATTTCTCAAAATTTGGTAATTAAAAAGCCCAAAAGGCGCTTATTTGCCATTTTGCTTATGAATTTTGGAACAAAAGACATATTTTGACAATTTGAAATGGCAAAAAGGGAAGAAAGAAGGTGACATGATATTGAACTAATGAAGAATGATAAGTTGAAAACTTGCAATCATATGAAAGCATATGGTTGTTGTTCCATTCATAATATTGAAACATGTGGATTCATGCAACATTCAACAATTGCAAAAAAGTGATAAAAAATGCTAAACATTGCGTTCCATGGCTACACATTTGGATTCATATACACAAGTTTTTAAAAGTAAAATAATGTGAATATCATCATAATGTTATTAAAATGGCTAATTTGAAGAAAACAAAAGGTTTTAAAAAATTGGTATGAACAACATGAAAATTACCAACTTGCACAAACACCATAACACATGCACTTAGAAGCATTGATCCACTTAACATCAATTATAGCATCACATGGGAAGTTTAAGAATGTGAAAAAAATCTCCCATACATCCCTATTATAAAAGGTAATTGAGGATATAAGGAAGATTTTTAAAGCTTGCTCTTCAAAACCTTCAATGATGAAAAACAACCTTTTTCCTTCATATTGTTCAAGACATGCACTATTGCTATCTTAGCTATCTTCAAATAATTAATAATTGAATGCAAGTAAATGCATGGTATGATGTAGAGTCAAATTGGAGATACATATTGTATTAAACTAATAAAAAGTGAAATTTCATTCATTTTGAATTTTTTAAAAATCACCTAAAGTTTATTTGGACATTAAAAATGAAATTACCTATAAAACTTATGAGTATGAAATTGATTCATAATTATGTCTTTGTGTAAATGTACATCCATAATTTTATATAGGTTGTTTAAAACACCCCATGATAACCATAAAATAAAACATGAAAATTTGGTGATTTATTTATTTATTTCCAATTCTAGTAATTGGAAACACTTAAAATAATTTCATTTCATATAACCGATTTTTTGGCAATTAAAAAAATGTTGCATTGGAAAACCCACAACAACATTTTGCCATAGTGGGGATAATGTGAAATTCACTAACACAACATGATCAATTGGTCAACTTTTCACATGAAAACCCCAACAAGTTGAGTTGGGATAATACAAATAATGGGGAAATGACAATCTTGTAAATGTACCCTTAAGCACCTCTAAAATATATGAACATTAAATATCATCAATTCATTTAATGTTGGGCTATATGTTGTGAATACACAATTTAACCATATAAATTATTTAAGAAAATTGAAAAAACCTTCTAAGTTTTTCCCCATTTAAAAAGTTTTTCCTTCATTATGAAACATCATGTTTAATCAAACATCTCCAACAACATAAAGACTTAAAGTGAAAAAAACTTCAACAACAAGACATGTTGTGCAAAGTGGCCTTACATGCATTTGGAAGCACCTTACATTCCATATGAACCTTTTGAGCACATAAAAGCATATTTCAAATGTCGAAAGGTTCATTATGCATGGAAAACACCAATGTTGCCCAATTTTTAAATTCGAAGAATAATTGTTTAATCTGGTTTTAAAAAATTTCAATTCTTAAGACTAGTTTTGGTTTGGTTTTAATTTTTTTTTAAAAGAAGAAAACATAGTTCTAGTTTTAATTTTTTCTAAAGCGATTATAATCATGGTTCTAGAACTTCATTTCAAATTGGATCAGTTCCAAGTACTCATTCCATAGCTTCCAATTATGGGTAACTTCGATACCAATTTCAATATGGAAAAAACCCAAAAACTTGGAAATTTGAAACTTAATCTCAAATTGAACTAGTTTTGGTTTTCAATTCCATAATCGGCAATTTTGGTTCTAATATGCAAAATAACCCAAAATTTAGAAATGTCCTTTTTTATTTGATGAAAAAAATTACAAATGATCAAATTTTTCTTTCCAATTAAAGTGACCATGAAGGTGAAAAGATGAACAAATTCAATAAGATATTTGATCTTTGTGAACACGCAAAATGGTTTTTTTATTCACGTAAATGAAGATAAGAAACTATGTTTAACACTTGTGGGTTCACAAATGTTTTTTTAAAACTCATATGTGTGAAGAAAAAAATGATATTAAACACACTTACAAGCTTGCAAATGGTTTTTTCCAACTCCCATAGGTTTAGGAAAAAATGATATTGCACATTTGTGGGCCTACAAAATGTTTTTTGATTCGCATTGGTGAAGGAAAATATTATATTGCACATTTATGAGCTTGCAAGTGGTTTTTTGATTCACACAAAAAGAAAAAAAATGATATTGCAAACTTGCTAGCTCATGAGTGGTTTTTCTTCAACAAGTGAATGCACATTAAGGTGGCTCACTTTTTGAATCATGGTGCCCACTTTTATAAAGTGCCAGTTTTTTGAACACCTATAACGAATAATAAAACTTATCAAATTGGGAATTTGAAATTGATTATACATTAACAACTTGGTTATGAAAATACCTATGTAATTATTTTTCAATAAAAGTACACCTAGTTTTCACATTGGACTTTCAATATACAAAAATATGGAATGGTCAATAGATTGGAATGGTAGAAAGTAAAAAAGTTCATATTGAATTGCATTCCAAATTATATATTGGGACTCAATATATGGTGTAACATCAAATAATAAACACTTATGTGAAAATCTTCCCTCAAAAATCATAATCAAACTTTAATTAGGGACTTTTAAATGGTTAAAATTAAGCCATATTTTCATAAGTCCTTAACATAATTTTTTTTTTCTCAATTTTAATATTTTTACAAAGGTGTATATATTTGGAATATGTAGGTGGGCTCCTATTATTATGGACTTTATTGATTTTGATACATGGACTTTATGATAATTGAACCCATGATATTAAAAATATTAAAACTTTAACATTGTAGAGTGGACTTTTGTGGATTATTCTTTTTTTAGAAAATGAACCACCTTAATGTACATGCACCCCAACTCACATAGGTGACAAATAAAATGATATTTCCCACTCATGGGTTTGCGAATGTTTTTTTTCAACTCACATAAGTGATGAAACATAATGATATTTCACATTTGCAGTCCTATAAATGTTTTTCAAATCATGTAGACAACCAAAGCAATAAGACAAACAATCATAACATCCTTAAGAAAATGATGAGTAAGGCAAGAGGAATAACATTTACCAAACCACCATCATAACAACATTGTCACCATCAAACTCTTCAATTCACAAGCACTTTCACCGCCACTAAGAAGACAAACACCATGAAAACAACACACAAACCCTAAATCAACTTATAAACATAATGACAATAATCAAAACAAAAGGATGAATAATAACAACATCACCAAAAGTTGATGAATAACTTACTTAAAAGTAAGAAGGAAAAATAGGGTGCAATCATGATACAAGGAGCCAAGGACTATGTTGAGTGTAGTAAAATATTACATCCTTTTAAATTACAAACATCATTGAAAAAGTTTTAATAATTGGAATATAATGAAATCAAGTGCATACTGTTTTTATACTTCTAAATTTGCATTTCAATGTTTTTAATGTAATTGTAAGATGTTTCATTGGTCATAAAATGAATTGTAAACAATGCAATTAGATGTTGAATGGGAAATGAAATTTTGAACGTCTTTATCTTATGTAAATTTAAACCATTAATTTAAAAAATTTATTGATGGCCATATATTAATTATTATGAAAGCCAAGTAGTGATAAGGTTTTGAATATACCATCTAATATGGTTATCCACTATATTTGTTTTTAGTATTTGAATGTGCTTTTGACCACTAAAACTACATAATTTGAAAGACTTCTTCTAAGACAAAATGTTTTTTGTCATGTAAATAAGGGCAAGGGTGCATTTTCATGAAGATTGGATGTGTTATGTGGGATTTTTAAAATTTTTTTATGAATATGAACTATTATATTTAGAATGATGTTGAAGAAACCCATTCTTGATAAACTTGATGTATAATATATCATTGAGGGTCTTAAACACAAATGTATTTTTTAAATGTTGAAATGTTTACTTTTGTTGAAATGCACACATTTGATTTATTTATAGAATTATTGTTCAATAAATACATTTAATTACACATGATTTGAAAATTTATGGAAACATACATGGATTAAACTTTTGAAGTTGACATTATCATCTTACAACAAGCCCCAATCAAAATATGTAAGCCATGTTTCAAATGTGATAAATCTTAGTCCTTTCAAAGCATTCGGGCCTTGTACTAATTGGCTCCTTTGATTGTGAATGTACCCAATGTTAACGCAAAAAGAGAAGTATTGTGGTTTTCAAAAAAATAGTGGTGATGACAAACACAAACCAAAAAAATGGTCAATAAACAAAAAACATAAACCATAAGCCACAAACCATGAAAAGAAAAACCATAAACCCTAAAAATTCACCTTAAATTTCTATTTTGGAATCGAAATCAAAATCAATCAAAATCAAGTTTTATCAAAAACCCAATCCAATTCCAATTAAAATCACAACTTGAATCTAAACCACAAGTTTGATTCCAGTTTTAAAACCTTCTACAACCAAAGGTTGGTTCCCATCTTGGTTCCAAAACCTCGATGAAACCTCCCAATTCTAGTTTTACCCAGTTCCCAAAAATAAACCTAAGTCCAGGTAGGCTCCAAGTACTTGAATCTAGAACTGCGGATTCCTACTTGATAATACAAGTACCCAGCCTTCATTGGAAAACACCTCCATATAAAGGTATTACATTGATATTTACCCTTAGGTAATGCCATGTTGTCAAGGCATATAGAAGCCTCCACCCAGATTCCTAGTGTATTTGGAGGAATATTTATACAGCCTAAAAACCCATGGGAATTTGGAAAACAAAATGCTTGCACCTATAGGTGTTTTGTTTTCCAAAATGTCACACATTGATATTCTTCCTATGATACCAGTGGGTACCTGTTGAATACCCATTCAGAATCACAGGACAAAACTTTAAAAAAAGAAATAAAACTCAATGATGCCCTCGGCCCTAAGCATTACTGAAATTGGGCTCCACGCCACCTCATGTAGGCTCTTAATCCCCCAGTAATGTTTGTGCCCTTTTGCGTTATCCTATGCATAACAACCTCGAAGAAAATCTCTAGTGTATTTGGAGGGTGGATTATTTTTTATAATCATACTTACAAAATGTTCCTTAGGACAGATAACATAATTTGTAAGATCCCTGGGGGAAGACATAACCCAATCAGATCTCTGAAAAGGAGGGAATTATTTCATAAGGCATTGATTACCTTGATTGTTACACAATGTAAGTCCTTGTTGTTAGGGAATCACTGTACCTCGTGCTCTGCCCTCAATGCTCGCACGGTAAATCCCTGACAGCAGGACTTACCTTATACATAAGGATTGGAGAGGGATCGGGAGGACAATTCAGGGAGCCCAAAAACCCCAAGGAAAATTCCAGAAGCATTCCAAGAGGCCCCAAAGACGGGGGAAAATGAGGGCATGCGCCTAATTCTTAGCATCTCATGTGGAGGTGATGGAAGAATCAAAGCAACATGGTCTGAAGAAGACCCACCTTCTAACTAGCAAAAGGAGGAGGGGGAAAAAGAACAAGACCTAGCTGAAAGGGTAGACCAAGATGAGGGGTAGTGTGCCCAAGTGAAGAGGAAGAAGTCCCAAAAAGAGGTAACCATGGACTTGGAAGCCAGACCCAGGAAGGAAGCTGCCAAGACTCCTGAAGGTAAAAAAGGAGGAAATGATTAAGGCATTTGGACCTCCTCCCCAGCCACAAAATCCTCAAAATCCGGCTTCAAAGGCTAGTAAGAGATTCCTTGATGACTCATCTCTGCGTCAGTCCTTTTTTGAGGCTCTTGATATTGAAGTTCCAAAAGGGGAGGGAAGCCTCAGAGCCCACTTCTGGCTAGTTCTATGGAGGAATAAGGAGGGCAAGGTAGAAGTCATGATGCACGTTAGGAAGGATTTTCCCCCTTAGCTTATCCTGTAATGGAAGGATCAAGGCTAAGGAAGGTACAATTTATACCCGGAAAACGGCTAGAAGCAAACTCTTTGAGGAAACTGCCTGATGCATTTCAGATTGCTTGCCTAGGCACTCCGTTAATCCTAGATCAGAAAGCTCCATCAGAATAGAATGGAGGTGGAACACTGAGGACAAGAGGGAAGGAAAGGACTGCACAATCCTGGTTTATACATAAGTTGTGGACAGTCAAGTCATAGCATGCAAAGAAAGCAATATGGCCTGGCTAAACCTAGAGGCGATTGGAAGCACAATGACGGGATACCATACGTAGCCCCTGCCCATGAGATGCTAACATGGAAGCATCAAGGGTTGCAAGATACAACCCCTTTCAAGGGGTTGTCCACTCAGTAATTTTCCTCGCCCAACGTAGTAAGGAAATGGAGAACCGTTAGCACTACAAAGCCAGACCCAACACCAGTAAGCTCAAGGGATAAGGCAAATGTGGACTCAGCTAAAGGCTTAGAAGGAACTCCTAGAAAGGAGAGCTTAGGGATGATAGATATAAAGCAAAACTTAGAGGGATCGTTCAGCCAGACTAGCTGCCCTTCTTACAAAGGTAGTTATGAATAACACATCCCTGAATTTGGTCTCCCTTAATGTTAGGGGATTGGGGAAGGACCCCAACTCTGTAAAACAGAAAAGCATAAGAAGGTGGATGGCATCCTTAACCTCAATCCCCCCCCTCCCCCCCACCAACCCCACCAACAATCACATAAACATATTCGCAGCACATAAAACCCCAA
>Ga0116229_10002049_pt1 | contig 32345 bp, 13 predicted proteins | sample S1TSphgellanicum_3_FD_87313 | JGI IMG/M metagenome (GOLD analysis project Ga0116229, IMG submission 87313) | Host-associated microbial communities from peat moss isolated from Minnesota, USA - S1T2_Fc - Sphagnum magellanicum MG | ecosystem: Host-associated > Plants > Peat moss > Unclassified...
ATATTTAAGTTTAGAAAATATCGCAAAAAAAAAAAAAAAAAAAAAAAAAAAAAAAAAAAAAAAAAAAAAACAAAAAAAAAAAAAAAAAAAACAAAACAAAGGTCCGTGCAGTTTAACTGACACAGAAAACAAAACCCATCAAAAAACAAAAAACAAAGGTCCGGGCAGTGCCTGGAAACTGCTCGGACAAACAGACAGACAGACAGACATGTAGCTTTAATATATAAGATTGGATTGATTTTTAAAAGACATGTTTTTCAACCATCAATAATTAATTCAAAATTATTTTATGCAAGTTAGATTTTATAGAATAATTTAAACTAGAAATTAAACATCCATCCCCACCTATATCCCCTCCAATATCCATCACATGGTTTGAAAATCCTTGCTTAGTACAAATATACAAATGTATGTATATATGTTGTGGCAAAAAAAATTTCATGTTAAAAAATATTCGAGTGATGTGACAAGGAATATTCATGTAATATTTTATCTACATGGCAAGGAATATTTCATCAAAAGATTCCTCCATGCTCACATGTTAAGGTTGTTGATTGTATGGAACACAAAACCAACCTTGTCATCCAAAACTTGTCCATAATGCCTATAGTTTCCAAATTGGAAGATCTCCTTCAATCATTGTATGGATACTTCTTAGCACCCATTGTCTTGAATTCACTAAGCTTGTTAAAATTGTAAAAAAATTTGGATTCAAAGTTCTTCAAAATGTGAAAATGAGATGGATAAACATGATTAACCTTTAAAACATCTTGGGAAAGAATACAAAACTTTTATTGCTAAGATGATAGTTAATTGTGGTTCATTGGAATTTTCCAAGGCAAATTTATTGAATTTGTGTTACATTGACATTATCTTGGGTGTGCCATGTATTTTGCCCATGTTGGAATTTTAATTATTTGATGAAATTTGTGTAGGCCAAGTACATAGTTGTTTGTGATTACATTGCAGTTGTCAAAATCTACCAAATAAACTTGTACAAAATGTACGATGATTAAAACACCTCCTTTTAGATTGTAAACTTTATATAATTCATTAATGTTGTTGTAAACACATCTTGTAGGATTACACAAGACTAGGTGATTGATTTGAATGACGACACATAACACTTAGTTTTTTAGATTAAAGGTTATGTTAAGCGCAATTTTAATGCACCCTTAACACCTTATCCTAGGCCACTCCCCCTTACCCCCCCTGGAGAGTATAAAAAAAAGGGGAATCACAAATTGTTGACCACTTTCCACCACCTTTACCCCTTTGATTCTTGGTTGGTTATTCTATAGATTTCCTTACCCCCCTCTTTTAGCTTGTAAACATGACAAAAAAGTGACCAAACTATATTCAAACCTAGTATAGTTTTCCTCTTTAACAAATTTTTCCTTGATTTTAAAAATATTTTCCTTATAATTCTTCTTCTGTTTATTGTAGACAACAATCCTACTTTTCTTCCTTACTATTCCTTTTACCTTTCTTTAACTAGTTGCAACCCTAAACTAAAATCATTCATGCAAATATCATTTCACAAGGTTCAAGACAAATCATTACACACCAAAATATCTCACATCTTCAAGGAGAGGTTACAATGTATTTCTTCAAACTTTGAGTCCTTCCATTCCCTTTTCTACCTAATTTTTAACATGCTCCCTAATTTCTTCCTTTCATTAGAATCCTATTTCCCACTATCTACAACTCTATAACTTTTAACCATAACCTTAAAAACAGCCTTCTTGATTCTACCTCTACAAGACATCCCTACTTCCTTTTAGATATCTTGTTCTATTGCTTTCATAAAAAGGTAGACCATTGCTTGCTTGCTTTTAAACCCAACAACCAAAGAACTCAGCTCCCCTTTCTTTTCTATTCCTATTTCTAACTTCAACAACATGGGCTATGTACCTTCTCTTGGTTTCCACCATTCACCCCAATCATCCTACTATGAGTTTCCCCCTCCACTTGCACAACCACAACCACCATTACTTGATAATCTTGTCCCCATTCACCAAAACAAAAGTTGATTTGACCACCCTTTGAGAAGTTGGTTGGTTCATGATATTGTGGCCTCCCATCTTCATCTACCTTGCCCTCGCATGATATGCCAAGATCTCTTGTTCCTCCTTACATTATCATCATCACTCCGTTCTTCTCACAACACCTTCATGTCCCACTCATCATTCAAGAAGAAAAAAAAAAAAATCAACAACAAATTCCTTGCTTTTCAACTCTCTTGAGGTGTCACTAGTATTGTCCTACCCTAACCCTAATTGTTAGAAGCTTCTAGGAAGCATCCTTCTTCCTATATGTAGCCCCCTTTATCCAACAATGTTAGCCAGTCTTGGACAAGGATAAGAAATTTGACCTTGTCTTAATCCGGCCAACCTATTTCCCCCTTCATTTGAACTAGGCCACCTCCCCTCAAGTCCTACTGGGATAACGACATATGTCTTAGCCTAACCTCTTAGACTTAAGGTTAACCCCCGAAATTTCTTTGGCCACCTAACCCCTTCTTAATCAAAATTGGGTTAGGTTAATTTGAGCCCAACATGTTAGTGATAGATGGTCCATTCTATTGATCTTTTAGATGGCCTCCATTCACCAATTACTTGTGATGTTTTGAAGTAGCTATCATCATTGTGAAAGCCCAATGCATTGCTACATGTGATTTGTTGGTCATTGAGATGCAATGTAGGTTTCCAAATCATGAAATGTTGAATTTTCTTGAGTTTATTTACCCACAATACTAGTTACAACCAAATTGTGAGTCTGCTTTTGCAATTCATTCAAGCTTTTTAAATGACATTATTATACACCCTAGAAACTTGGTACATTTGGTTCATAGGTTCTTGAGCCACTGTCAATTGAAAATTTGGATTTATAAACATCTCTTTTCAAGCTAACCATGAAAAATCAAGCTTCTAAGATATGGAAAAGCCTAGAAATGATAATCCAATCAATAAATTTTGCATCAACTTGTCACAAATAATTTGTTGGTTGCTTGTTTAGTTGAGTTCATGAAACTTGCTCAAATGATCATTGTCCAAGTCATTGGTAGTGTTGAGGATGAAAGAACCTTTTCCATGTTGATGGTCACAAAGTTCAAGCTTTGAAATCAATAGCCAAGGCATCTAAATAGTGATATACCCATGTTTGCTCAAGTTTCTTTCATTAGGGACATTTTCATTTTCAAGTTGTTGTTTTATATTGGAATGATGGAAACAAGGTCAAAGTAGGAGTCGATGAATCATTGTTTTTTTCTCATAGTATTACATGTTTGAAAGTTGATGTGACTGATGTTATGATACTAATCAAAGTTGGATGCTACAAGCATCTTGTGTTGCAATGGGTAGGGTCCTTGTGATTGGCGTTCAAATCCCATGCAAGGTCTTTTGAATTAGTGGTTACATTTAAATTGTAAATCCTGCTTGCAAATGTTGCATGTTGCCTAATTGCATAGCCGACTTTTATATTGGAAGCCTAAAACCTGGGCACCTCTTCAAGTTTGGAGCCTATTTTTTTGCACTGAGATGTGTAAGTGGGAGCCACAAGTTGCCTTTGCCAATTCATAAGTCTTTGTCAATTTGTCACTTCTGTGCTTGGAGTTTAGCCACATACATCACACTATTTTTTAAAGCAAGTAGCTAGCTATAGGGGTAGGGGCACTGCCTTGATACATGCCCTTAGCCACTCATGTGACAAATTAAAAACATAAAAAGAAACCCTGTGGCACTAACAGAAGTCAACATGAATGTGTTGTTTATGGCATCTGCAATTATGAAAGGCACCAAAAATGCACCAACTGGTAATAGGGTCAGAAATTTTTTGTTTGTTTGTACATGATCAGTTGATATTAGTACCTCTCAATTGAAACCTATTTTTGAAGAAGATGCCATGAGAAAGGAGCTCACTTTTAGTTCACTCAACCATTTGCAGCTTCATGACACTGGCTCTATCCAATCCACAGCTAATATCAAGGCTAATGGGTTCCTTATTCTTTTTTGGCAAAAACTTCAAAACCAAAAATGGAACTTCCTGTCACAAAATCGCCCTTTCCAAAAGAAAATGTTCACCAACTTTTCAAGGAAAAAACAATATTTGGAGAAAGTTTTGTCACATTAGAGATCTCCGTAAAGTCAGGAAAAGACAGCACCAGTACCCTGAGTTTGGTCATACACAGGGCGAGATTGAAAAAAAAAACCTGCGAAAAAGTACATTAGCATTCAAACCGGGGGGGCGGTGGGGGCTGAAACTTAGAAAACCATCAATTTTGATGGTTCCTGAGTTTCACCCTGTCTTTCTTTTTCCCCTGAGCGTAGATTTTCACTGCTCCTACGTGTACAGCTACTATAATTCCTCTGGAACCTTGTGCATTAAATGCTGAGATTCAGCATTTCGTACTGAGTTTCAGCATTTCATACTGAGATTTAATCAAATTTCCTTAAAAAGTACATTAGCATTCAAAACCGGGGGGGGCGGTGGGGGTGAAACTTAGAAAACCATCAATTTCGATGGTTCCTGAGTTTCACCCTGTCTTTCTTTTTCCCCTGAGCGTAGATTTTCACTGCTTCTGCGTATACAGCTACTATAATTCCTCTGGAACCTTGTGCATTAAATGCTGAGATTCAACATTTCGTAGTGAGTTTCAGCGTTTCGTACTGAGATTTAATCAAATTTCCTTACTTTAGGGAGACCACTAAAAGAGGGGTTAGGGGGTGAAAGGAGGCCCAAATACAGGGTGACTTTATGGATATACAGTTAGGGGCAGAAAGGAGGCCCATTGGGATGCAGTTTTTAGTTTTGGGGCAATTCTTAGTCAGTTTTCTGCAGTTTGGACAGGTTTTTAACAAAACTGGTGGCCAATTAAAACAGAAAACATGGTTTGGTAGTATAACTTTGGGCTTTTAGTATCCAACTGACCAGTATTTTGATAACCATTTTGTCCTTAAATTTTCAGTCAAAACCTGCCAAACTTGATTGCTTTATTACAACACAACAACTCCAAAGCAATGAGAGAGAAAATGAAAACACACAGAAATATCCAGTTATCCACTAAAGCTTTAGTTTTGCTACTGAGGACGAATAACAGAATCAGTAAATACATCACAAGTAGTTTGCAGCAAATTAGATGTGCAAATAGGTGGAGCGTAAATCAGTGTTTGCACTAGGGTGGATCATTCATGCGGCTCTCATTTCTTCATTGTTGTTGTGTTTTATCACAATGAAGTTTGAGAGATGTACATCATTGGCTCAATTAAATCACCCAAAACTGGGAGAAAACAAGCAGCTCATTACTGTGCAATGGTTTTGCCCCTAATGACAAGTTCAAAGTTCAAACCAGCAAGAGTTGAAATACGAAATGTTCCATTCGGTTTTGAACATTCCTCAAAATGTGTACACACACATATGTAAAGATCTACATTTTGTCAGTACTAAGTTTCATGTAATAAATTTTCAACTTTCTTATGTTTGAACTTTGACGTTATCTTTAAGGAATGATAACAGGGTGTTATGAGACTCCAAAGCTTACTCGGGAACAAATGACACATGGTTTGAGCATTATAATATTGGAAGGGGTCAATTAGGTAATATGCATGACAATCTTCCACAAACATCTTATTGCACAAAGAAAAGAGACCACTCACGGCCCATCTTTCAGCTACATTTTTCCAATGGCTAAAACAAAATCACAAAGTTTGAACCAGAAGTAAACAAAAATGCAGGAAACACCTTGTGACTACCCATCAGACAAATCCTTCGACAAATCCTTGATTCCTGTAATTCTTGAAGCAAAAATAAGGTGCTTTGTTCAATCGAAAACGAAGTTTTTCTTGCATTCTCCCAGGCATTCAATGATCTGTTATGAAGAGCAAAAATTGTTAGCAGTATCTTGTGTAACATCAGGGTGAGAGGTTAACATTGGAGGGTGCCAATTATTGGCTATCCCAAAAGAATTCAGTGGACCACAAATTTCAAAGCTGTCAATGAACATTAACATATGCAGTTGCCGTGTCTTCTACAGAACACAAGCAGGATTTCTTCTGCTTCCCTATCTACTATCTGTACAAATTGAAATCTCACCTGGAGGATTACTGTTTCTTTCTTTGCAATGCTGAATCTAAATCAGATAGTGAATCGGAGTGCTTCTATTTTGTCTATGTCTGATCTCTGCTATTTGCAAATATAGATCTACCGTCTCCAGAACAGCAAAGGTACAGGTGAATAACTATAGGTTGTTTGCACCAGCCTTCATGAATGCTGACACCAGTGTATGGAACAACAACCCTCTAGGACTCTTGAGGATCATGTAGGCAGCTACAGACGAACATGATAAACAATAGTTCAGAGCAACTCATAAGTTCTCTGCTATGTGATTTGACTTTGACTCACCATTTTGAGGTCCATCCAATGTGGGCTTTTCATCATTTCTATCATTGCAATGTTTCCTCTTTGACCAGAATGGGACATAAAAATGATATCCTTTATCCATGGCACTGGAGGGAGGATTGGCCTCCACAGATTTCAAGTCATCTTTTCCAATGCTGTTCACAACCTTGTGGTATTTCCCAATTTCCTGAGAATTCATTTCTTGCTCACCAACTTTGTGCCAACCTGTTCCAAATCTTCCCACACTTTGTAGGTTTTCCTCTTCATTCTTATGTTCTGAATCCGATGCTGATTCCAGCCTTGGCCTACCATTCATAAATTTCACTGAAGCTGAGGCTGGTCTTGTGAATTCCTCATTGTTCACATTCTGCAAGTGCATCTGATCAGTTGCAGTGGTGCTACCTCTTAAGGAGTCAACATCTTGCCTGTTGTCAGAGGAGGCATTCTGCTCTTTGACATGAGTGATAAGCTTGTCCAATACCTGCAGAGCCCAGGCCACCTCAGGATCTTCTGCCTCAGCATCCAGTCTCAGCTCTTCTTCAAGTTCATGTGAGAGGGTATTTAAGGAAGCAAGATCCTCATGTAGTGGCACTGCAGCTTCCAGTTGTGAAGTTGCCCAACCGTAATGCAGCTTCCCATTTGTCTGGACATTGCTATCTGGCTGAGTCCTTTGTATTGGATTCACTGTTCTCATTCCAGTATCCACCACTTGCATAGATTCCAAACTACTGTCTGAGAGATTTTTAAGTGCTAACTCCAATGGTTCAAGTTCTCCTTCTCTGAAACACTCCTCAGCAAAATTTGAACTATAATTCTTTGAAGGCAAAAGGTACACTGGTGGGGCTTCTCCATTCGGTATTTTCATGTCCACGGCACACTTCACCCGTGCATACATAGGTTCAGTTTCCAGCAGATCCTCAAAAGCACTGCCCTTCACTGATGATATCGTCTGCACGTGTTCCAACCATCTTATGAAAAAAAAAAAAATTCTGCCACTTCATATAATCAGACATCATAAGAACTCACTTTTTTCAATATGAGCTAGTTCAACATCATTATGTACCTGACATCTGCACAGCACCATATTGTGATCCAAAGTGCTCTCCATCTGCCTCTTCATTATGTAATTAATCCCACAAACAATTGGAGCACAGAGAAAACAAAGAGTACCTTCTGATAAAGCTTGTGTCCATGCCCTACAAGTTGTCGTGCTATGAAATTGATGAGCCAAGGAGGGACAAAATCCAGCTTCATATCCAGATCACAAATCAACCTGCAAGATCAAGACAGTGGTAAGACCAGATTGCCCACTTGCCATCACTGGGCATTGCCCTCATTTTATACCAGGCCCCACAATGATAGCTTCATGTCAAGGTCCTGTCAACAAGTTGCCTAGTTAGGGGTTCCCATGAAAGAGCTTGATACCGGAAGAACATACGGTTGGGACCAATTTTCTGCATTGCGAAGCCACCAGCAAGGTCCATTCGCACTACATTTGGTTCTATCTTGGGCACATCAGTGGCACTGATCCCATCTAGTTTCTCATCAGGTTCCTCTGGAAACTGCAATAAACAACACATATAGGAAAGTCAAGCAGAAATATAGGAAGGAATCCCAGTCAACTAATTTTCACTAGAATGCAAGATCAATACATCCAAGGAGTGTCACAAAACGATGGTCCAACAGCCAGATGGCCTTTGTCATCCCACTTCACAAGTCAATAACTGTGTCTGAAGTCTAAACCATAAAGCTCTCATCCCTGACATCCCATTTCATCAGTCACAGGGTATCTGAATTCGAAGGTAGAAAGCTTGTGGTAAAAAGCACTGATGCCTTACTTGACATCCCAATCAAAGTTGCTGTGGATGCACTAGCATAAACATGGTATTGCAAAACTGATGAATGTGTGGGGCTTCCAAAACATACCGAAGCATACATTACAACAATTAGGTCCTCCTCAAAGTATTCCAGCTCATATTCTGACAGCAAAACCTCACGCATAGCAAAGGGCCAGGGTACTTTGATCCTTACACCACCAGCCCCCGCACGAGATGCCCTATCAGTGCACAACCCACTCTTTGGCAAGCACCACGGTCAACTATTTTGGGCACTTCACAAACACCATATTTGAAAAGAATTGGTCACCTGACTAAACAGTCCAAAAGTTCTGAAAGCATGCCTAAAACAAACATAGTAACTCTAACACAAATCTTGCAAGAAGACCTATTTTGATTTACTGCACTTCTTTTCCAGATGTCACATGTAGCATGTGGATCATGGTTATATAGGCATATTGCAGTCCAAGCAGGAAGTAGATGTGTGGCAAATGAGAAATAGATGTTTAACTTTTGACTCCCAAAGGGTCCAAGAGGTCATACAGACCCTGAGGAGTTACCTCAGGAGTGAAAGGTCTCCTCCAACACTATTTCTCTTAAGCCAGTGGGATTCCACCATCTTGAATGTTGGGGCAGAAAATTGTGGCCACCTTGACAATGCACATTTACATTAGACAACAAAAGGGAGCTTGCAATATACCAATCCACTAATTGGTGATTACATTTGCAGGAATCTGGAGATGACGCCCCATCTGGATGTAAACCAAATCTCCCTAAGACATTTTACTAGCACAAATTAGCACAATGAGAATTGGCTGGTTACCAAGGGTGCACTTCTAACATAGAGTTGCCAGCCAAAACTTGACAGTTTTGAAACTGAACATTAAGGATCTAAAAGTGAAGTATTGACTTACAGACCATTGCTTGTACAGCGGTGCCTCCCACCCAACACATAAAGCTGTCAAAGGGAAGGCACATCAGCACCACACACAATGCTGTTAGACTGCAAGGACATAGATACCTGTCATTTCACCAGGTGCACCAATATCCATGCAGCTCTTCCCATGACATTAGCTGGATTCATTATATTCTGGTGGATGTACCTACAGTCCAGGTTTCTCAACAACAGTCTGATGCCTAACACAAGCTAACGTCCTCTGCTATGCACTGAACTCTCCAGAAAAGTACACACCTAGACTGAGAAATGCTGCTACAGGCATGGGATCTAGGAAAGTGAATATCTATTCCAAGATAACACACAGGACGGTTAGATGGTGATTACCCTGGAATGAGGTAATTTCAAACTCACTCAAAGACCTTCCACATGACAAGAGACAGGGAGTAGCCAGAGGAAGAAAGAATGGCAAAATCCCTGAGAAGGAAAGAGGAACACAGAGAGGCAAGTAGTCACCAGTGGCCATGGGTCCATCAATGAGGCCATCTAAGCATAAAGAGTGGTAAGGAGCTCCTTCAGGTCCTTCACGATACATAACCCGCATGATAGGTGTATTTTGCTTCAGCTGAACCAACAAAAAAGACATGAGAAGGTCAAACCCTAATTGCAAAGCATCTCACCAGCAAATCAGTCGACCAAAAAGGATCTGCATGCAACCACTCTTAACATAAGATTGCTGTGATCAAATTTCCCTAGGGACTTCATCTTTGAGACATCATCTAAGCACAAACACCGGTGTACTCTTACATTTCAATCTAAGCCCATATCAAAGTTTGCATACCTACTGATTGCAGAATAGTTCCTTGCAAATTCCTGCAGTTCCTACAATTCACTTGATAGACTACACCCAGAACTGACCCATCAAGCACGTGAACTGCTGCTGTGAAGATAGTCTAATGACAGAGATCTTTCCACACAATCTTTGTGAAGAGGTTCTGGCATGGATATGAACTCAGAGCTGAAATCAATAAGGTCCAAGATGTAGCAGTCTTCTCTCCCATGGCACAAAGGCTGCCCCATATCTCACACACTGCTTCTGTTCTTGCAGTACAACAACATTTTCTAAAGGGCATTCGTTCTTTTGCTCCAGACCATATCAAAATTCCTAGGACTATCAAACTTGTGTTCTCAGCCAGAGTCATAAATTCATCTTCAAATTCCAATACTGAGATGAGAGTTTGATCAGAGGAGCTGTCCTGGGACAAGGAGGAGGGGTCTCTACCTTCCATTCGCCAGCAACAATCTTGTTTCCCCATTCCCCCTTGGCACTCCTTAGATCCTCCAACAGGGCAAACAGCTGCTTACTCTTCTTCTCAACAAGTTGATCAGATTGTTTGCCACCATCAACCACCCCTTCATTTGGCACTTTTCCATCTGTGCACAGAACAGATGTCAAAGTAGCTCAAGGTCTGATTCTTGTTGATGTGAATACTGGCTATTTGAGATTCACCCACTCAAGATTTCACTTTCTGCCAGAACAAGGAATGACTAGTTCATGGCTTCCATAGAACAGGAATGATATCTACCACAAGAGAATTCTATGATCATAAAATGGGTCTTCTCTTCTGTACTTTGTGGTTGATTTGCCAGTTTGGCTTCACAAAATTGCCACCTAAAAATAGTAAAAATATTCAAATGCAAGCCACATGATCGATTTGGAGCTACATAGATGATCATCTCCACAGCCAACTTTTGAGTCAGTTGCAAATAAGCTGATTACAGTTCAACAGAGAGAAAAAAAGCCTCAAGATTGGATAAGGAAAATGAACCTGTAAAGGAGTTTTGCAGTCGCTTCAGTACAATTTTTCGAATGGCCACACGATCCGAAAGTTCATGGGAAGTCAAAGTCTTATCCAATCTTTGCCGTGCCTCTGTGATGTTTGTCATTTTTCCTTCATGGATCTAGTCCCAGCTCGTGACTAACAAGCTACAAAATTTCTCCCACGGGTCACATTCCTTCCAAATTGCTTTCCTCTTCTGCCAACTTCTAGCGCAGTAGAACTAGTGACCTCCCTCTTAGGTTTCTTGTTTCTGCAACAACAGAGGAGGTGGCCTGCTGGTATTATGTGACAACTAGGTACTCCAGAACTCTGATGTTCCTTTGAAGAGATTCATCCAAAGAGAGTCACGGCCGCGCTGAATTTCCCTTTTGTGTTGTCATCATCTTCACCATCACCATCACCATCACCATCATATTGAGTAACTCCAAGAAAAGAACATCCAAACCTACCTACTAGGTACTTACCTCAGATCTCCACACACAAAGCTCACCTTCCAGCAAAATGCACCCTCGCAACCTTTCTTCCTAGTCCACCCCCAACACTAAGCAACGACAAAAGCACCACAAAAAAACAACAAAAAAACAACAACAACAACAACAACAAGACAAGACGATACAAGCAAACAAACAAAAGCAGACAAGAGGTTCCAATAATACTAACTTGCTGACAATCACAACAGCTTCTGATGATCATTAAGTAGCTGCAGTAGCACAACCTGCAACCATCTTCATTCTTCTCCAGCTTCCACTGTCCGACCTCGTGTACCTCGCTTCTGTACACTTCCTTAATACCGCAGAGGAAAACCAAAACAAAATAAAACCACCAACAATGACAATAACAGCGAGAGGAAAGGAAGAAAGGAAAGAGAGTCGAGAAGAGAACATAATAATGTAGTTGAACTTGCACAAGACAAAAGCAAAATGTCGGAGAAGAAGAACAAGAAGAACAAGAAGAGAGTGTCAGAAAAACACACACACACACACACACACAGGGAGTGATGAGTTTGTTTGCGCAGCCAGCAGCTCGTTCGTCAGCAGACAGTGATCATTATGAAGTTTGTCCGTGAAGTTTAATTGTTGGCATTAAAAAAAAAATTCTTGTTGCGAAGAAAATTCACCAAAAAAAGATTGGGATTGCGAAGCAAACTTCACAACATCTTTTTTGGCGTGCAACTCCTGTAGAATTCTGTGGAGATTCAATTCAATGCGTGTTGAAAGGACTCGGAGAGGAGATTCGATTCAAAGAGAAATGCTCATTTTTGCTCATCAATAGTAACATGCTCCTTTGTTTTGCTGTGACCCATTTCCTATAGCGTATGTATTATGTTATACCATAAGAGCATCTCCACCAGTGCTCAATATGTCACTCTGGATAATAAAATTAAATGTCTAAGTTTAGCTGTTTTTTTTGGCAACGCACCAATAAAACTGTAACCGGAACTGCATATATATGTGGGGACTACTAATAGCAAACCACCTGGACCAACCATTATGATTGACCAATGAGAAATACTGAGCTGCAGTTAGGTCCAATTTATTACACTCTTTTTTGGAGGTGTACAACTGTTTTGCGCCTTTTACAAGCCAGGCAAGCAGCACGAGTTTGGTGCAGAAAAACCAATTTCCTGAGCTAAACTGGCACATTTTGACTTTTTCGCAATAAATTTTACTGTTTGGAATCACATACTAGCACCACTGGACATGCTCTAAATCTCCAACGATGCTCGGTATGTGATCCTGCACAGTAAAATTGGATGAAGAAAATGCAACTGATGCCGGTTTGGCTCAGGAAAATGGTTTTGGCTCCGCATAATTGTACACATTGCCGTGGCTGGTGAAAGGCGCAGAGGTGCTGTGCACCTGCAGAAAAGAGTGTAATAAATATGATCTAACTAGTACTCAGTGTTTCTGATTGGCCCATCATATGATTGGTCCAGGTGGTTTGCTATTAGTCGTCCCCCACCTATCTGCTGTCCCAGTTTCAATTTTATGGATGGGGTTGCAAAACAGTAAATAATTGAACTTGGATGCGAAAAATAAATTTGCAGGGTCACATACTGAGCACTGCTGGAGATGCTCTCCACTAACTCTCAGTATGGGACCTTTTCAAAAATATTTCTCACATCCAAGTTTTAGTTACTAACCTTTTTCTAAACCCACCCATAAATTGGGTCGGCAAGTACGTGGGAAACTACTAATAGCAACCCATTTAAATGTCTGGCATCAAAGTGCCCAACCTGGTAGGCTACTATGGGTTTATATGGTCATCCCATGTATTATATCATAGTACCATGGCAAGTGTGACACTAATTATATTAATTTCAGAAATGCTGCAACTTTCAAAGGAACAAAATCTCTTGAAGAAAAATAAAGAACCTTTCAGAATGTTCTGAAATACTCTATTTTTCTAAAATGGAATATTTTTTTCTTTTTTTAAAAATAACATTCAAAACTCAAATGTTGAACCTGCCATGGCACTATGGTTGTAGGTATATATATGCATATTTTTCACCATATAGTATGGCCTAACAACAATGTATCATGTAATGGTCAAGCCCCCCCCCCTTTCTGTATTATGTAGGCCCCAAGGTAATGCACCAGGTGAGCCTGGCAATTTAGGCATCTTACCTTACGTAATGTGCAATTGTAAGACCATTCTATGACATTAAGGTCTGGGGTGGCAGATTCCAATTTTCTAAAAAAATTCATGTTCAATAGAGGTTTTGGTCACTATATATTACGAGTATGTGCTCATCACTAGAACTTGTGTCGTGCAATGTAATCAAGAAAATGACATAATCTGTCACCCCATACCTTACCGTAATAATTTGGGTCTTAGTCCAATAAATGAAACAACCTTCATGGCACCTTCATTGAAGCTCATCATGCATATGGCAATCTTGGCAACATTCGTTGCACATGGACATGAGAATTGTATCTCTCTTGTTAACTTTGCTTGTTCCTCCGAATCAAATTGTAATGCATTGAAAGCATAAAGAGAGAAGAAATGGCCACTCTATGAAGCTGGGAACCATGTTTCTTGTTGAAACTTGAAACATGTTGAGTCATCGCCCAAACCATTGTTCATTGATTCAAGAAATGTAGTTCGATATAACTCAAGGCTATGTTAAATACAAAGTCTTCATTTACACTCTCTTTACTAATAAGTAGCCGATGTTATGTGATATCTAACTAAAACATAAGAAATTATTCTATTTTGTGTAGGGTTAATGGCTGAGGAGTAGGGTATTCCCAAAGTCAAATGGCCATTGAGGTGGAGTTGAAGGGCACTTACTTTGGAAATGCCCCACTCCACTCCTTGTGTAGGGAACTATGCAAAATTGCATTTTCTTCAAAAATTTCCTCGATACCTACTAGGTATCATCATTGGGAAAAAATTAAAGAAAAAGCTGGACATTTTGAAAAGAAAAAATGCATGCAAGATAAAAAATAAATAAAAATTTCTACTCTTCCAAGAATTTTATTTTTCAAAACACCTATGGCTTGCATGTTTTCATTTATGCTTTGTAAGGTTACTAACAAATACATTATAATTTTTTGCATAGGTTTACATTGTATTCAAGAGACATTCTTTTAAGCAAAGTAGTGGACCCTTGTGTCATTGGCTCAAATGAGATCATCTTCAAATTCTATAAGATATAACTTTCTAGAAAACCACTTCAAAGCTTTAGAAGGCATGGTTTTTTTTATTATAAAAATTGATTGTGAAACAAATTATTGGCTCAAGTGTGAACTCTAATGTCATTGGACTCAATTGTTAAGGTTGGGATGTGAAAGAGTGTTAAAGTTTAAATGTGAAAAGACAAATAAAAGAACTAATATTGAAAGGGTAAATAGAATGGCCCATGGGAGATTCCCTATGCATTTCTCCCATGAGATGAAAAAACAAGTGCATTTCCTCATCATGTGACATCAAAAAACATTCATTGGTTGAGATGGTTAATAGGATGGCAAACTAAGAAATTCTCCATGCATTTCCTTATGACATGAAGAGACAAATGTGAACCTAAGTGTCAATATGATCAAAAGGCATCAATTGGTTGAGCAAAATTATTTAGTAATTTAAATTAAATTTCAATGAAAAAATTCGTTCTAAATTCAATGACTTTTGCTTCATTTATCAAAAAATTACAAAATGATCACTATATGGTGGGCACATTGCCTCATTGAAGGTTTTCCAACGACACCAAAAACACAATGAAAGGCCCCATGATTTGAGAAGGTTAAAGTGTGGTCACAAAACAAAAGACACACCTATATTAATATAAAGATGAACGTAATATCAATCTCCTTTCTCTCCTCCTACTCCCCACTTTGGAACAAATATATAGATGAACAAATATTGAGATGTATGCATTTTTATGTTTAGAACATATATTTCTATATTGGGAAGGCTCCAAAGTTTTACAATCTTTTTGTGATGGGCCCATGAAAGAATTTATTACAAAATAATAAATATATAAATAACTATAAAAATTTAAAATTCCCCCCCAACTAATGAATATATATCATATAGGGCCAATTAAATAATGTAATGCCCTTGGAGTGGGGCATTCCAAAATTAAGTGCTCAATAATGCACCAATATATAAAAAAATCCATGATATCTAGCAAGGGAAAAATGGAAAAATAGGTTGGGTGTTTTAGAAAGTGAAATGCCTACTAGAGTGAGCATTTCATTTTTTGAAATGATTTGTCTTTTGTGGAGGAAACTTTCCTCTTCATAACATATTCTCAATATACATTAGAAATTGTATGTTAATGTGTTACATTTAAGGTAAAGGTGAGAGCATTTTCAAAATAAGGGGCTTAAGATCAGGTGACCAAGTCCAACCTTCATTTGATGTGGGAGGAAAATTTTGGTAAAAAATAATTAATATATATATAAGTAGTTGTGAAACACTAAAGTTATGAATGTCATTTTTTTCCCATATTTTCATTTCTTTGTCAAATCCAACTCAACCTTTTGCACTTCTTACACATACAAACATCCCAATGTTTAAACATTGGCAACCTTTTTCAATATTTGTCAAATTAATAAAATTTCTCACTACATGCCATGAACATTTATGTTAATGTTACTTTATAGTTAAAAGGTTATAACGTTGATTGTTATTTAAATATTTCATGCAATATTATAATGTATTCAAACATTAAAACAAGTTAAGAAAAAAATGAGTTGTAATAAATAAAAAATGTTGATATTTTTTTATATAATAAATTTATTTATAAAGTAATCCTCTTTTTGGGCCCCAAATGATTATCATAGTTTTTATTCTAACCACACAACAATCCTCCTAGATTAATGCCACATGGATTAAGAAGCTACCTAGAGTAGGGGGCTAACTAACTTAGAACCTATCCATGGATTACTTATGGTCTACCTATGGAACTACTAAAGGGACTACATATGTTAAGGGCTACCTAGAACCTACCTAGGGCACATTTAAAACTTTCTAAAGTTTATTTAAAATATGACCTATCAAAAGACTACATAAAAGGTTCCACATGGATTACTTAGGATGTTACATAGAGGCTACCTAGGGACTTACCTAAGTTAGGGATACCTAAAGATCGTTTAAATAGTTGCATAAAGTTTACATAAGTGACTATGAAACAACCTTAGGTAGCCCTAAGTAACGACCTAAGTAACCCTTAAGTATCTTTTAACCTAGGAAATCCCTAGCTAACCCCTTAAATAGGCTTTGTGTAATCCCCTGTGTCCCCTTTCCTCTAAGTCCCCTTTAGGTATCCTCTAACCTTAGTAAGTCTCTAGGTAGATTTTATTGATTTTGTGTATAATTTTAATGTCTCCAAAAACCTCCAATTTTTTTTAAGGAACATGACTCGATGGGATAATAATGGTAGTCATTCCTATAATGATTATTAGATATTACCATGTTTTGTTAAGGTCCATTCATCATTACACGATTGTGTATTTCTTCATGGCTTCATGAGTTGCAATAATGTGCATGTTAATATAAATATGAAACTATCAATGACATTGTAATTTGGTATTACATGAATAATGCATGAAAATGAGAATAAAATGAATTCATTGTTTTAGAATAACTCCAATATCAACAATTAAATGACATGTATGCCAAAATTTGAATGAAGTCACCACCATAATGGTGTAAAAATGGGCCCAAATTGTGTAAATTTGAACATGATATTATGAGTGTCAAAAACCTTGGAAAGAAAAATGATTGTTTACAATTGGCCGGCCATAATGATTGGTCCATGCATGGCATTTAAATGTTCCTTTAATTTATCCAATATTTATTGTTTATTAGCGGGGGGATCAAGACATGGTTTTTTTTCCAATTTTGTCGAGTAGGTAAACAAGCAATCATCCAAAAGATAATGAGAAAAATTTGGCTAGGGATTGGACATGAAAGTAGATATATTTGAGAATTCTTCTTTGTTTCGACGACCTCCAAGTATTCATCATCTAAATATGGTGATTTTTTTCCTCAAAATATGATGACTTTTTTGTTTATTTCCCCCAAAAATCCCTTTGTACACTTTGCAAAGAATTTTTGCGTTGCCATTGTGCAAAATTTTGGGGGGAAAAAAATTGGTGAGGGAAGCAAACATTTTAAAATGTAAATTTGGATGTTGTGCCTATTGATATGACCCCAAATATATTGCATCATTGGAATTTTTTTTGATTGAGAAGATCATGTTTACATGGATCATTAACAATAAAGCAAATTTCATCATTTTCATGCAAGATCATAAACTTTTTTCCATGCATAAATTTGAGCTAAAAATATTGCAATCAAGAATTTATATAAGATGCACACTATGAACAAAATGCATGTCTTCTTACTAATTTTATTCTTTTTAAATTAAAAAAAATCATGATTATTTTTACATTGATTGGTGCATGAATTGATTTGTTACATTTCAACTTGGGTTTCAAACTACTTCACACTACCAATGATGATCTTGATTGACATAAGGTTAGAATATTAATATATTAAAAATTAAATGAGTTTGAATAAAAAATTAATAATAAAACATTGGTAATCCATTATTATGTATATTATCCATCATTTTCACTTCCAATAATTTTAGAGCATCACATTCAATCTTCACATATTGAAAACATTAACCTTTTTTAATGTCATAACATCTTTCAACATCCTTCTTGGCACCTTTGCTATTCTTTATGTATTTTATAGCACCCCATGTTGCCCCAAAGACAACATTTTTGACTTTTATTTTGTACTTTGCTTTGGCAATTTTTTATCGAATAATTAATTCAATCTAAAAATTTTGGTTTAGTAACTTCCTTTTTAATTCTGAAATTTTTGACATATGTGTTATATATGTAATAATTTGTTAGCATTTTAAAAATGTTTCACTATGTTAGTGGTCAAATGGATGTAAAGTAACTAATTTGGCCAAGTAGGTCCTTGGTTTAAAACTGGCTAGTAGATTGAATGTGTTTTTTAAAATTTCAGCAAAAAGGTCAAAACATGTAACTAAGAGCCAAAAAAGGCATCAGATGTTAGACATAATTAGACATAATCAGTCAAAATCAAACATTTATTATTTTATTACCATTTAAAATCATAGTAATCATGGCAAGTTAGTTTTTTTCCCCTCATATGAATGTCAAGGAACTTAGAATAAAAATTCATTCAATCCAATTTTAAGTTTTGATTTTAATTTACGACGTTTAAAAATGTACACCTATTGCATCAAATGAAATCAATTTTGCAAATGACTATCAAAAGGATTAATATAATAATAAAAAATTCATTGAAAAAATATATAGATGATAAAAACATATTAGTCACACTCAAAAAGCACACATACTTTTTAAAATGTGGAATTTTAAAACTTTAAACATTCAAAGAATGTTTCAAAATTGTTTCCGAATTTTAGAGCTTCAAGAGTCCTTTACCACATATAAATGGGTTATAATGTACATGATATATGAAGAAAAGTTATAGCTTATAATATAATAAAATTAAAGAATGTGAATTTTGTTTTTTTTGGTGATGACTTAAGATTTTGATCATTTTTCAAGATGAAACATTTAATCTATAAGGAATTTGCACACTTTTAAAAATTCATATTTATTCAATAATGACTAACAAAAAAAAATGTGATACATTGGGGACCAATTAAATATTTTTTACAACAAATTTCATTCAAAAATTCATTTGCATGTAAAAGTTTATTTTGGGAAAAAAGACTTGCAATCCTTTTCCAAAGTAATCTCTTTGGCTCCTAGTCATAGGTTTTGACCTAGAAAAAGCTGAATTTTTTCTGAAAATTTTAGCAAAGTTGAAAATAATTTAATTTATGCCAAAGTTGCCCAAGTATTATAGTAGTTTACCCCAACATTCTTCCTAGTGACCATTGATATCTTTCTTGATTCCCCCATTGTTAAAAAATAAATAAAAATCATTTCCACCATGCATGTGCTTTGTGATTTGAAAAAATAAAAATAGAATAAGTTTTTAGCCTTAGTGCTTCAACATACTTCTTGGCATCCTTATTGTCTTTTGACATTATATATTCCAATGCTTGATTTTGGTTTAAGGATTCCAGATTCCAACATCTTTCAATGCCCATTGCCTCTCAAAAAAAACTTTTTTTTCATGTCCAACTTGGTGTTCTTGGTGTTTTTGGCATGCCTTTCTAATCCCCCAATTATCCCCCATTGCCATTTTGCAATCCCTTGTTAACATTCTTGTCTTCCCATCCATTCCATTGTCTCTCATCAATTTCAAAGTTTGTTCAAATGTGTTTTCATTGTCAACTTCAATCTTAATTGGGTCATCCCTTAACCAAAACACCTCATTTATTTTAATTTTTATTAGAGATGTGCTTTGAGATATTTGGTAAGTTAACATCTCATCTTGAAATGTCTTATCAAGACTTCAATTTGACAACCTTACTCTTGAATAATCACAATGGTTTAAATGCTTGAGAAACTTTGGAAATGTTAAATTTGTTTAGTTTGAAAACAATATTTTAAAGATAAATTAAGTTGATTTTAAAAAATTAAACATGTATATTTATTCTTTGATTTAACCTTATATGTAAATATATGAAATTTCATGATCAGAAACCCAACCTTTTTACATGAGTGGTAATATTACACATACATTATTGGAAATTAACATTCAATTGTGTCTATTTGGAAGGCATGCACTTGGATAAACATGATGGTTGACATTTTTGTTCATTTTTATGCAAAATGTTGGTTTTATAAAAAAATGTCATCAATGTTGACACCATTTTTGAATAATTTTTTTTTCCCAATAATCTTATTTCAAAACTCCAATGTAACAAGTTCATTTCCTTCAATAGAATCTAACATTAGGAATCTAGTACACAAGTGATCATGTGACTGATTAAAAGAAACAACATTGAATAGAACACTAACTAATTAGTATAACCTTGCAATTATGAATGTGCTTGAACGAAAGAATTTATATTTAATAAAATTGCATGAAACATTACAAAATTGGTAGCTCAAATGACAATGTGATCATAGAGTAATTTAATAAAAACAAGACATCATAAGATTATGTAAATGCTTAGACAATTGATAAAATAAGTGACAATGTGGTTGATTGAATGAAGAAATGCATGACAAGATTAGATGGAAGATTATAAATTTGTAAATCAAGTGATGATGTGATTGATTGAATGAGAACCAATGCATTTGATGATGTGTTCAATTGAATGAAGCAATACATGACAAATTGAAGATATGATTGTCTAATATGTTATTGGATCAAATGAAAGCTTACAAATTTGATAACCAATTGTCAATGTGATTGATTGAATGAAGTAATACATGACAAAATGAAAAGGTGATTACTTGAATAAAGGAATACATGATACACTTTGCATTTTGATTACATTTAAATGAAACAATATAAATCAAGAATGTGTGTGGTCATGTCAAGTTTTTTTTTCCCAATTTTGTCAAGTAGGTGGATTGGTGATAAAATATGAGGAACATTTAGCCAAATTTGGCTAGAGGTCCAAAAGAAAAAAAAATTAAATTAAATCATGCTTGGTTTTGGCAACTAATAGGAATTCATTGTTTAAATATGGCAACATGTGATTTTGTTTCCTCTAAATATGGCCCAAAAAAATTTCTCAATAAATGCCTTTGCATAATTTGCATTTGGTTTTTTTCGGTCACCATAATGCAAAACTTTTGCCCCCAAAAAGACAATGGTGGTCACATAAACATAATATGGTTTTTATTTTAAATATTTCATGCACCAAATATGTATAAACCAATTATATTTTTTTCACATTATGGGTTTTAACAACCTTAATCCCAATGTATCACACCTATCCATGCAACCTTTGATACAATATGACAAAATTTTAAATCCTTCCAACTTTGGACAGCATGGTGTGATATGATTAACATGGAAACATTTTGGGCAATGTTCAAGAAAACTAAAACAATTTTTTTCTTGCCCAACCAATTTATTTATTCAAAAAAAACTTTGACTTAAACATCCTTACCAAAAATTCATCTTGAACAACATCAACAAACCTAAAAATTTAAATGGCCACACCAAAATGATGTCAAATTCCAATGTCAACCATCAACTTTAATGTAAAAAATTTCAGCATAAAAAAAAGCTAATTTTTTCATTTTTTAGAAGAATAAATATTATTTTTTTATTAATAAAAATAGTTATATGATGATTTTTCTCAATTCAATTTTGGTCTTAAAAACATTCATTTTGAACTTGAAAAAAAATTTGGCCAACAAACATGAACATCTTTGAACCAATGGTTTTTTGGTGGTGATTTCATTTTATTTTGTGAATTTTATTTTGAGAAATAAAATAAATGTAATTTTTTTTTAATCTATAAAGAAAATCTTTTACAAAGTGATTTTTTTGCAAATGCAACATTGGTATGAACACTTTAAAGGAAAAAAAATTAACTTGTGAAAAAAAATTGACAAAATTTAAATGGGTTGATGTGTCTTGGGATAATGAAACATGAATTTCATGATATGAAAAGGCAAATATAAAAGGCTTTTAACATGGAGTTGTTAAATTTGAACACCATACTCAATAGATTATGCAAAAAACCTCCATATACTAGTGTCAATGTCTCATCACTAGAATTTTAAATCAAATATGTAACATATGCATATTCTTTTTATACATTTGCACAACTATGGCAAATACTAAAGGAAACAAACTAGATTACAAAATTTTATTCTCAAAGGTGCAAATCAACATATTTGATTATTCAAATAATGAATAATAAAAAACATCATGGACAATGGTGGGAAAAAATATTATTCAACTGAAGTGCAACTCAAATTTATTAACATTTGTGGTTTCACAACTTCAAGTCTCCATTAGTATATAGATGTGTGGGAAAATAGAAAAAATGCACATGACATTTAACATGTAAAAAGTAATCTTGAATTCAAGAAATGCATGGCATTGTTATGATGAAGACATTGTTAATTAAATTACATGCTTTTAAAAATATTTTGTGCAATATTTTATGTGCTTTATGAATGATGATTATATAGTTTATATAGTAATGGTTTTAAACCAAAAATAATAATATAGTTTTGGTGTGTTTAATTAAGATTTTTTTTTTCTTCAAATGATAATGTATTCATTCAATAATTTGTTTCAATTGAACTTACATAGTTTTTATGTTCAATTCATGATATATTACAACCATTTAATTTACTAAGTGCTTCTAAGTTAAAATATGTGTTTATAATATTGCATGATATATAAAATAATGATTAAGGTTTTTGGACAAGATTATGCAAAGATTCAAGATGGCTTCATTTAATTGGAAGGCAAATAAGATGTTGAAGTAAATCATCAAGAAAGAGATAACCCCATTTCGCATGCACAAGTTATATTCAATTTTTTGTTAATTTTAATTTATAGCCATGTGGTTTGAGTTATCATTCAAGTAGGCCTTCAATCCCATAAAAGACATGAACATAAAACATGCAAATGAGGTCATATCAATGGTGGCCACATTTTATGTGGACCCACCAATTATAACATTTACATTATAAAAAAATAATGAAAAATGAATGTCAAGATTAAGTCCACACATTAGTGTGTATATAATTACTTGTAATCAAAATTTAGAAATTATATATACTACCTAAATGGATGCAATCTTTTAAGTTATTTTATGACCATGTATATCATGTTCCAAGGCCTTATATTTGATAAATTCATAATTTGTCAAAAAAATCATGTTCACATAGGAACACAAGTTGTGTCTATGGGATAATCATAAATAAAATACTAGAAGTTAAATGGACATAAGATTTGTATCTAATTGTAATAAATTTTAGATATATGTGGAAATAAGTGGTCCAAACATGAATATCAACCTTCAAGCTACATATTTCATCTTGTGTTGTTTAAAATGCAAAAGAAGACTGTGAAAATGGTCAAATTATGCAAAGTGCAAATGAATTGTTTAGCCAAAATGTAATGAAAATTTTCAAAAAAGTTATTTTAATGTACTATGAATCAATGAACTCATGAAGCTTTTTAGAAAACTCCATGGCAATAATATTTTGGCTCAAATAAATGATCTATCTATTTTAGTCATTTGTAACCTTTAAAAAACTTTGTAATATTTTTTTCTCTTGTGAATTTGGATTCACATATCTTGCATTAGTTTTCTTTATGATCATGACCATTGTTTGAGGAACCCTCATCTTGACTTAGCAAAGACTCTTAAAATATTAATCAACATATATTGATGCAAATGAACTCTTTGTCACTTTGCATGCCTTGGGACTAATACTAGTGCATAAAGTGACACTTACAAGAATGAGAGATGTTATCAATCCTTCTTGAAGCAAGCTTATGTTGAGTGAAAACATGGTCAAGTAAATAGTCTTTGTTCCTAGTCACAAAAAATAAAACCAGATACAAAAAACTTTGATGTATTGAAAATTAAAATAATATTTTAATAATTAATATGAGGATAATATTTCGCCTTAATTTTTTAATTTTGAAAATTCACATTTTTCAAGTAATTTATAAAAAATGCACCTACTTACACAACATTCCTAGTTTTACAAAAAAGTTACAAATAAAAAAATATGAATTTAAAAATTCAAGTTAATGGAGGCTTTAAAAATAATTATTTATTATCAAATTATGCATATTATAATCATAATATATCAAAAATTTAATATAAAAATAATTTTAACACCATATTGATTGACATTTCAAATCTATTTGTAACATATTTTTATCATACTAAAATATTTCAAAAACTTTATCCCACTTACCATAAACTAATTGAAAGAGTTAATGGTTTCATGTTTCTATTTATAGAAGTTTTTTTAATCTATTTTTTTGTGTTTATGCCACAATTATTTCATTTTAAATTCGGTTTTGGACTAATTATTTTGTTTTGATATACTTGACCGTGCTTGCACGCTATGACCTCAAAAGTCCTCATTCACCTCTAGAATCCATAATCAATGCTAGTAACACTAGAAAACTACAATTACACTCTAACAAAGTAAGTAAACCCCATTTAGCATAATTGTTAATGACAAAGAAAATAGATAAAACATACAAAACTTGATACATATGTTTTAACCATTTTTCAAATTAGGACAAACCTTATTTTCAAATTAAAAATACAAGTTCTTTCCTCTTTGCTAAATAGTATGCAATGAAGAAAACAATGTCAAAAAGCTTGTAATACAATCTACCAAGTACAAACAAAAACTTCATAAAATCTTAAATGTTCAAAATGAAGAATGACTTGCAAATCTCTTGACCCCCAAAAAAAAAACATGAAGTCCTTGTGCAAATTGATCAAGTTTTTAAACACAATGATTTCTAGGTTCTTCCATGGTAGGACTTGTAATTCAATCCATGATTTTCCACAACTTGATATGCTTTCTTCGAACATCAAACAATCCATACATGTTTCCTCCTTTCACAATGAAAATAAATGTTGAAAAACTTCGATTATGTAGCATACACTTTGACCTTGAAATTAAATACACTACTATACAAAAATATATAATTGATATATAAAAATAAAAAAATTTCATAAATGATCTAAAATTGAACAAAAACAAGATTTTTTTATTTTATAGAGTGGGCCTTCTCTAACATAATTTATTAAACAAACCCAATTTATTAAACAAGACATAAAAAATTGGGGTGAACTCATTTTTGGACATATAATAATTTTTATTGCATTTTATTTTTGCATGTTTGTATTTCAAATTTTATTTTTTGAGTATCACTAATGGGCATGATTGCCTCACAAGATGTTTTAGGTCGCCCCTTTTAACATCCTCTTAGATGTTTTTAATGTCCCTCCTAGTGTTTCAATAATCAATACACTTTTTTACCCTCATTTTACTTTTTGTGTAAATTTATTATTTTCATCCCTCATCTTAATACACTTGTTGCCCTTCCCAACATGCCCAATGTCCTTCATGGCATCCTTGATGTCTTTCTTGTTGCTTTGTTTTTTTTTTTTAGCACCCATCGTCATCCTTTGGAAGTCCCCAATGTCCCACGTCATCCCTTGTTGCTTGAAAAAATCATTTAAAATGGTGGATCAAGGTGATTTTAAAAAAAACAATTTATGCACCTTGATCATTAAAAAAAGATTTTTTTCCCTTTTATTTTGGATCCATTGTGTTTTAGTGCATTGGATTGTAGTGCCTTCCAATGTTGTTCCCTATCATCCCATGTCATCCATCCATCGCCCTTTTTTTGTTGTATTTTGGCACCCCACCATCACAACCCTACTAATAGGTAAAATGTTGTGTATTGAATAAGTTTGAATTGGGGATTTCACATTGGTTCATAATTCACAATTTAATAATGATGATATTAACTATTATTGAAATAAATCAAAAATTGTATCATTCCAAAAAAATGTAGCTATGAATATGGTCAACCGTATTTAGTTAAGAGAGGAGGCAACAAGGCAACCTTGAAAGAACATGGACCATAAAAGCAAAAAAAACCATTGTAATGTGACACCTAACTTGATTAAATATCGATGATTAGATATTACTTTACCCTAGGGTCAATTTTATCATTAAACAATCCTTAGGATAATGAAACTAAATTTCATGAAAATATAAAGTTGAGATGTGAAAATAACCATCATAGTTATTGTAGGCAATTGAATACTTTCACTCCTCATATAACAATATCATAGTAGATCATGAAAAATATATATAAATTTAAAAAATAATAATAAAAATAGTTATTCATCTTGTCAATGTGGAAGTTGACCCTAGCTATGGTATGTGAGCTTCACATATTTCCTTATAGTAAATATGGTTCCTATTACAAGCACATGAGAACATGGCTTTACAAATTTGTAATTTTAAAATTGAAAATATATATTGAAACTTATGAGATAATTTGGGTTTTCTTATAAAAACATATTATGCATGCCATTGCTAACTACAATAGTGGTACTTTGCATGCCTCATGCAAGTGGCCAATAATATCGAATACAAATAAATTGTTAAACCAAGTATTACATTTATGTGTTTCAAGTAACAACCTAATCCTTCATATTCAAGGATATGTAAAAGCATGACATAGTGCCAATTAAAAGGAAGGAAAAGTAAAGTATTTTAACTTACAAATTTAATTTCATCAAAACATCATTCCTCTCAATTTCTTCCTCTTCCTCTTTGTTGCAAACTAATTTCTTGTTGTTGGCTTTCCTTCTCAAACTTCATCGCTTGTCATTTCTCTTTCAACCCTTTTCAATCGCATGTTGATTCTTAGCACCAACAAAATTGTGGCATTATTATAACAAGAATTATAATGAATTCTTTTGCTTAATTAGGATATTGATTATGAAACATTTACAATCTCAAGTAGAAAGCAACATGGTCACACCATCGGCAATACTTTATTGTAAGGACCAAAAACTTCCTAACAAATGGGATTCTAACACCTTTTTGTTAACAACATTATCTTAGTTCAAAACCAAAAAAAAAAAAAGGAAATTTCTACCCTTGAAACGGCCATGTTCATATGAATGAGATCCTTGTATCAATTTGGTAGACATAATACATTGTAACCTTCCCCTAACAAATTAATCGAGGATATTGCATTTCTATGAAAGCTTTTGTTGGTGGGAAGGGAGAGGGGTTTACCTCATGGTTTGTGCAATGTAAGATGCCCTAGTGTGATGCTTCACATGTTTTCCCACATTTTAACCTTTCAAAAATGAAGGCTATAAATGAAGGTTGTATTTGTTCACATTTTAAGGGGTTCAGACACCCTTGTTTTTAGGGGCCCAAGTATGGAAAACGCATCACTAAGGTGTTTTGCCAAATAGGTACATAATTAAAAACTTTGTGAAATTATTTAGTGTTGGAAGAAAGTACATTAAAAAACATAGTATCATTGTTAGAAAAGGGAGAAAGGTTTTGTTGAAGGGATTTTATTCTTTGTACTATTCCCCTTTTATGAGTATCATATTGCTCTACCTTTAGTTTAACAAGCTTTTTGGTTGATCTTGTACATGTGGATTTGGTCTCCTTGTGCCATGTAAAGCTCAAAGATGAAGGCATTACCATAGTAAGAGATATCCATGAATGGATGAAAGCCCATGTTGATGTTGCCTATGGTAGCAACAAGGTTTGTGTACCTTGAAGCCTTTGATAGGTGAACAAGTGCACATTATGGTTAAAGAATATAAATGATGTGGCTATTAAAGGTTTAAAGGGACTTGCCATTGAACACATATGGAATGAAGAAAAAATACATAATGTGGATCTCAATTAGGTCATGCTCACAAAGTTCATGGACTTCACAATATTGAAAACTTTTAAAGACTTTCCTTGTAGCATTTTATCCACTCTAAAATTATTTACAAAAAGAAAATCGTTTGAGTGATTCAAATTGTTGCCAAAAAATAACAATAATATTAAAGGGTAGAAATATTTGATAACCATTTCAATTGACACCAACCCCATAATCATTCTATGATGATTTGTGCATGGAGCAAAGATCAAATGTCTTGTAACTTCACAATTCCAACAAAATTGAACCAATGTTACACTTGGCCTTCAAGAACTAAAAAATGATATTTCAACTACATTTGTATTTAACTTCAATTTCCATTATGACTAATGGCACCAAAAATATCTTCCATTATCTTAATACCTTGGTAGAATTGATGCTAATTATATTATTTTCAAACATATTGAAAATTTTAAAAAAACAATTGTTTCAAAGAACAATTTTTTTGAAGGAAACTAGAGAATCTATGGGAATTTTCTTGAGGGCATGTAATCTTCAAAATTAATTAATTGTTCAACGTAAATGTGTTGAAGGTACCCCTACACTATAGTAATTGAACAATAGGGTTCAAATTTTTGATGCAAAAGATAAAATTAAAATATTCAATTAGGCAATTGAAATTAAACGTTATCTAGAACTTGCAGATAACAAATATGCATTTTCCACAAGAAATGGGAAGGAAATGTTTTGAAAAACATTTAGGCACAACCATTGAGTTTAAAGGTGGAAATTTTCAAGCTTAAAAACAATGATTGGGGGAAGGGAAGTCAAATTATTTTGAAAATATATTGCACCCTTTAAAAATACCCTTGGGAAAATGGTGCAAATTTTATCAAACATCCATTGAAGGAAATTGGAAATTGTGCTTGCATGTAAAGAATTAGCTTTCAAAATTAGACTTTTGGTATTGTTGAATTTTCAATTAATAAGTTTTTTTCTTCAACATACCTTCATATATGGAAATTGATTGTAGCACACAATTTTTATCATCAAATATTGATCAAGCTCCAATTTGGCTTGTTAGAATGAAATTGAAAATTCAACAATAACAAACTTGTTTGAGGCACTTTTGGGTGTATGAAAAGAGTGGTGGAGGATGTTGTTGAATAGATAGAAATTAGAAACCCATTGGCCACAATTATGACAAACTATATTTTTTTTGGGGCAAATATGTCATCTAGCTTAAGAAATCTTTCAGACTCGTATCACAACTCAAGGTTTAACAATATATACAATATGGCTATCATTTAATTCAAGCTTATAATAGCATTTCTAGAAAATGAATTGTGTTATGTTTGATCATTTACATGTATTTTTCATTTATTTCATTTATGCACAAGATCTTAAGGTTGTCATAGTTCAAAATACATAAGATCTAATGTTTCATAATACTTGCTTATTAAAAAAAGGTTTAGCCTCAAATCTTTTCAAATTATTTAGATCCATAACTCAAACTTGTTTTCGATGAAATTGTACTCACTTATGTTTGTACCATTTGGTCTAATTTGGTTTTTAAAACTCACAATAATACTCACTAGGTAATAGCCTAGGAGCATTTTGATACCGGTGGTGGTATAGGAAATTATCACCCAATCCTCTTCAAATTCAATCTCAATACTTCAATACAATTACCTTTAAAAAAATGTCAATTTCATGACAAGAGGAATTACACTTATTGGGTGGGTTGCAAAGTCCAAAAAAATCTTGTGTGATGATTCTAAAGTGTACATTAATTAATTGACTTGTATCTACTACTACTATTACTTACAACACCACAAACTAAACATTCAAAAAGATTGTTACAATTTTTTCTAAAAATTACAATATTTCTCTTGCAAAACAAAAACCTTTGTTGTTTACAATTGCTAAGCTTTATGTCTAGTTTTTATGTTGATGCATGGTAATGTTTCAAAAGGAAGAGAAAGAAATTGTATTTCTTTTATCATCTCAAGAGTTTAGACTAGTAGAATTTGGTAATTTGTAGTTGTGGAAACAATTTTTGTGACCAAAATCAGCATTTCTCCTCACCACAAACTGCTTGAGAATCCTTTGTTTTGATGGTTGGAGGAGAGGGAGAGAGTGTGGTGTAAGATTTGACGAGATTTGAGGAGACATAGGGAAGTTGTTTGTGGAAAGAATGAAAAGCCACACACCTTTGGAGCACCAAAAAGTTGCACTTTGGATGGGTGGGTAGGTGGGTTGAGTAGGTGGAGGTAGCTTTTCCATAGTGAACAACACAAGGCATGCCATATACAACCAAAAAAAAAACAATCTTAGGATTCACAAAAGAGGATTAAGGCTGAAAAATTAAATTTGTTGTGAGATTTCATAAATAGTTCTTCAATGGATTGTCCATTTGCATTGGTTAGTGAAACCTATTTGAAACCTCTAAGCCAAAAGAAAGAAGATGGTGCAAAAGGAGAAGATGTTGCAGAAGATCAGAGTGTCTCCCCCATTGCACCTGCCAACAAAAACATTGTAAGCCCAAACTTATTACAACAATGCAACAAAAAGGAAGTAACTGGACTTGAAGAGATGATTGGATCTGAAAGTGAAGAGCAAGATATGAAAGAATACACGGAGTACCAAGAAAAGGAGATTATCAAATCTGGAAGTGAAGTTGAATCCACAAACCTTGAAATAGAAGATGGAACATATGTTAACATGTTAGAAAAAAACAAAGATAATAATAAGAATGCTCCTTATCTTTGGGTTGTCAAGCAAACCATAGAGAGCCCACCAGAATCACCACCCACATCAGAGCCAGAACAGTCACCAAAAGAGCTCGAAAAACTACTACCAAAAAAACCATTAATGTCATCACCACCAGCATCATCTCCTAGTGGAGGGATAACAACTACAAGGACCCCAAGAGTTTCTGATCTCTGCAATTCTACAAGTCCAAGAACTTACAGTAAGCTGCTTGTTATTTTATTTTATTTTTTATGTGCATCATAAAATTTTCCAAGTATCTTCTAATTCTACTAAATTCATGAAAAATCTTTATGCAATTTACACCATTTTTTTTGTCCAAATTAAACAAAGATTTCTCATGAATTGCAGCAAATTGTAAAATCCTTTTGTTGCAAGTTAACTCAGGGCAACATATTTTAATTGGGTTTTCTCTTTGGCTCTATAGTCAACAAGTTATCCGCCATTCTACAAGGTGATACATTGAAGGCAGTGGTGTTTGACATCGATGGCACAGTTGCTGATTCTTTCCCCCTCCATTTCTTGGCCTTTCAAGAAACTCTTGTCGAGGTTTGCACTATTAAATTCTTAACAACTATTGATTCAAGTGATTTTTTGAATATTCAACAAAATCATGAGGCAAAATTATTGTTTTCGTATGCTCTCTACCTCCCTTCCCCGCTTGCACGAAGGTCAAATGTTAATATCATAAGTGCAGAGACATGGCTGCAGGTAGGATATAATGGTGGAGAGCCCATTACCTACGAGTTTTTCATGAGTGAAATGCGGGGAAAGCTTGACACAATTATTGTTCAAGAACTCATGCCCTGGATGGATGATGCTCAGCACCAACAATTCTTGGAGGAGGAAGCATATCGTTTTCAAAGGTACCCATTTCCTCCATTGTCAAATCCCCAAAGCAATTCTGTAAAAATTTCAGGTGTACCCAATTATAATATAGAAATATCTAATAGAATTAGAAGAGCTACAAACCTTTGTTAGAAAAATTGACCTTGTGGGTTGTTTGGGTGCGGGGGCGGGCCATGATTTTTCCATGGCTACTAAGCTTGGCAGCAACAGATCTGAAGCCCATACAGGGCTTCAACCGATTTGTTGAGTGGGTGAAGGAACGGGGCCTTAAGTGTGCAGCTGTGACTGAAGCCTCTCACGAGAATGCAACTAACATTTTGAAGATTTTAGGAGTTGATGATCTTTTTGACATTCTTGTTATTGGGAATGAGTGCGAGAATTCTGATCCATATTTGATCGCTTTCAACAAACTTGGCATTGAACCAAATGAAGCTTTTGTACTCCAAGTAATAATGTTTCTTATCACAAAAAACACCAAATTGCATATGGCGAGTGAAAGAGTAAAATACTAAAAGACATGATTTCTAGCACAACAACATGATAAGGTTTTACTTAAATGTGCCACACATACTCATTGTTTGAATAAGCGGTATTTGACACATCTATACTTGGTAAACTTTGTGCATGCATTTCATGTTTCATCAAATTTTCTATGAAAAAAAAAATTTGGTGTTTGCTATAATTTAACGTGAATGTAATATGTGCCATTGCCACATCCACATTTCAAAGGTCTATTATTTGTAGGAAAACCCACATTTTGTTATAGTGCAAGTATTAAAAGAAATATTCATTGAAAAAAAAAAGCAATTCATGATCTTCTTCTTCTTCAAATAAGTACGTACTAATGCACAAGGTGGATGAGGGGAGAGGAAATCTTGAGGGAGAAAAAAACTTATCCTTTTGGGACCCTTTGATAATGCAGGACTCACCGGCAGGGTTGAAGGCTAGTATTCCTTTGCCAACAACAACAAC
>Ga0116229_10002051_pt1 | contig 32303 bp, 14 predicted proteins | sample S1TSphgellanicum_3_FD_87313 | JGI IMG/M metagenome (GOLD analysis project Ga0116229, IMG submission 87313) | Host-associated microbial communities from peat moss isolated from Minnesota, USA - S1T2_Fc - Sphagnum magellanicum MG | ecosystem: Host-associated > Plants > Peat moss > Unclassified...
ATATCAACATGGTCAAATTTATATTAGAAGCCTAACTTAGCTTAATTTACCTTAATTTAATTTTTAGTATGTTTATTTGGTTTTTTTTTTTTTTTTTTTAATCTTGTTGAAACAAGATCAAGTAAATATTTTAATATGGTTACATTAGTCATGTAGTTGTATTTGTAGTCATAATTATTTTTAGTTGTAATCATAATCATATTTGTAGTCACAAACTCATAATTATGACTGTAGTTATCAAAATGACTACGACTCAAGTCCACTTACAATTACATGACTATTTTGAGCAATAGTTGCAACATATCCTAAGCATAGAAACCACATTTTGGCATAATGAATGAAGGAAGTACAATTCTATTAAGTTATCCATTATGTAAAATCTCTGACTGTAGGTCTTTGGTTCATGGAAGTAATTAGAATGAAGCTTGTGTTTGCTTTAAGTTAAAGAAAAAACAATTCGTAAGAAATTCAAATTTAAATTGATGTATTTATTCACTTCTATGCATGGTCCATGTATGTTTGGGTAGTTGACACCTTGGACACAATGCTATTTTAAAACAAAAAAAATTATGGCAAAAAATAATGTTAAAAATGATTTCATCTATTGATGTGATCATACATTTACAACACTCCCATTCATGAAATATGTCAAATTAATTTTTGATTGTATGCAAACAAATATTGAATGATCCCTACAAGTTGGGCAAATCTTCTAAAACAACTATAAAGTCTAAGTAAATAATATAGTTTTGCAAAACAATCTCTAAAGGTAATGCCTTAGTTAAGATGTGTGCAAATTGTTAGACGATGTTAATATGAAACACATGAATATTACTTAAAGCTTAGTGTTATTTGATGAAATGATACTAAATGTTGATGTGTTCAGTTCTTCTATGGAATTATGAGTTATGAATTAATTGAATTGCACTCTTATTGTTGTTGAAAACATTTGTAGGGACTAGTTGAACATACCTTAAATCATTGAACATTTGCCTTGTCCTAAATACCCTTTTGGTGGCCACACTAAATGCTACATATCTCGCTTTTGTGGTCAATGATGTGATGTTATTTTGCTTTCAACTCCCCCAAGATATTGGCCCTCCATTCATTTTCAACACAAAACATGTTTTTTACTTTTTATCTTTGAGATCAATAACAAAATTTGCATCTACATATGCTTCAAATAAATTAACACCTATTCCACTTTGATAGCACAATCCCTAATGATTAGTTCCATGTACATATTTGTAAATGCTCCTCACAACAGTAAAATGAATGTGACTAGGGGGTAAAAGCATGGTTAGGTGGCTCACATTTGACATTTTGAAGAATCCACATCTTACATTAGCTACAATTCCTACATTTAAAATAATTATCAAACTATAAATCATGTAATTATCCCTTATGGTTTTGGTTACAAGTATTAATAGACCATCCTATAAATATCCTTAAACATATGATTTGTCAAGAAATTTAGAGAAAAATTTTAAAAATTCAATGTGAAATGGAATAACAATTATAAACTATGGTGAAAATCATGATGAGTTAAAATTTTAAATATGAAAAAAAATTGTATTGGAAAAATTTCAATGCATCTTACAATTAAATTATTCATTTTACGGTGGCCTATTTTTAATTTTAATTTTGATATTACTATGACATATTTTTTGAGTCCACATTTTTCATTTTCTATGTGTGACAAACATAGTGTCATCATTTCAAAAGCTCACAATGAATCCATTCTTTTCTTAAAAACTCATCCATAATTTTTAATAAGATTTTCACTAAAGTCTATTGCAACATCAATAACGAAAAAAAATAAATTTTTGATTTGATTTTACATTTTAAGTTCATTTATAATCTAGAAAAATTACAATTGTGACAGTCCAAACAATCCACCTAATTATGCTTTCACCCTAAGATTAAATGTGAAGTTTGTCACATTACTCACATCATAAGAAATATTAGGTCTAGTTCCTAGATGTGCAAACATAAGGCACCCCACTACTTCACGGTAAGAAAAAATTATTTTTCCATCTCAGTTGTCAAAGAGTTTTCAAGATCTATGTTGGGATCAATAGGAATGTTCATAGGTGTTGCATTTTCAAAACCAAAACACTTGAGAATTTTGCTAATATACAAAGTCTATCTAATCCATAATTTTAATTGTGTTCGGTCTCTAAAAATGTGGAGCCCCACATACAAAATCCATATTGCTTGTTGTTACTTCAAACTCCTCCATCTTCTAAATCATGTGATCTTTCTAACCACTATATTTTTCACTACAGACCAATTTGTCATCAACAAATATTGTGGTCATTAACCTCAAATGTCCTCTATCAACCTAAACACACAAGTCAACACTGTTCTATTACAAATTGTAGGAAACCAAGAAGTCATTAAACTTCTTATTTCATACTTTACCAACTTATTTTAAACCATACAAGCTTTTCTATAGCAAACACACCTAATTTTCGATATGAAGCCCTTTAGTTAGCACATGTAAATCTCTTCCTTCAAGTTTACATACAAATAGGCAATCTTAATGTCAAATTGTGTTAGCTCAAAATCTTCAATTATAACAATTACCAAAACAATCCTAATTGAATCATATTGCACAACAGGTGAAATAGTTCCATCATGATCTATTCCATATAGTTGAGAAGATCCTTTTGCCACCACTCATGCCTTGTACCTTGCAATTTCACCATTTGGGTTAGTCTTTAAATGAAACACAAATAGTATTGCATTTTTCCCAAGTCGAAGATTTATTAAAATCCAAATGTGATTATGAAAAAGGGATTTGTGTTCATCCTCCATGGCAAGCTGCCAGTCCTTCCATTGTGGGTTAGTTATTGCTTCCAAATATATTTTTTGCTCTTGAAGTAGATTTGTTGTCTGTATCAAAGTTGCAAATGAAGGTGCACCTTCAACATAATAATTTGTAAATCGCTTTGGAGGTCCCTTGATGTGACAAAAAAAAACCTCTTGTTTTTGCAACTTTGTTACAGATTCAAGCATCTTTTCAAATGCATGTCCTTTTTCAAATCTAGTTGCAAGATTATTTTTCCATCTTGTTGGTTTGATCTTGCATGTTGTTGTGTTGCATCTTCATTTTGTTCATTGATGTTACATCTCCATTTTGTCCATCTTCATTTTGCACCTAAGTTGTTCATGTGCTTCCATTTTGTGGTTCAATTGTGTTTTTTGGTCTTCCAATTTTTTAGGTTATTTCATTTTTGTTTTGTTGTGTTGTTCCTACATCTCCATCTTCATGAACTAACACATGTTGTTTTCCTCTTCCTAGGTTTCTCAAATCATTATAGGTAGAATGGTCACCTAAATCTTCTTTTTTTAGTGTTATTGTAAAAGTTTCATTTTCACAAAAAATATGTCTTTACAAACAATGATGTGGTTATTCATTGAATGCCACAATCAATATGCTTTTGATGTTCCATTGTACCCAACAAAAAGAATTTTCATAGACCTTGCATTTAATTTCTTTTAAAGTTCTTTTGGCACAAAACATATGAAGTGCATCAAAACACCTTTAAACCCCACTGAGGGTTTATGACATGTCTATAGTTCATACTTTGTTTTCCCTTCATGAGTTTAACTCTATTCAAAACATGTATAGCCATTTATGTTACTTCTACCCAAAGATTGAAATTAAGCCCTTAAAAATGTAACATGTTTTCGATGATGACAGTCCTATTCTTTCATTATGTTTTGCCATACTATTGTGGGCAATAAAGAATACTTGTTTCATCCTTGATTCCTACTTCAGCTAAAAACTCCTTGAAAACATGATTTGCATATTCACCACCATTATTGTTTTTAAATTTCACAATCACATTTCCTACTGCTTGCAAGTTTTTTATTTTCATTTTCTTGAAACATTAAAAAACTTCCCATTTTTTTAATGTGCAATAAACAAATTTGAAATCATTCAAGTCAACATTGAACAACACAAAAAAAATTGCGTTTCCAAATGAAAGGAATATTCATAGGACCACAAACATCAAAATGAAAAAAAATTCCAAGTTTCTTTGCTCTTGATGTTTTGTCATTTTTTGGGAAAGGAAGTCAATTACTTTTCCCATACACACAACTTTCACACAATTTAGCTTTCTACTTCTTCTCACCAAGCTTTATGTTAGTCACCATGTTCTTTCGAAACATCTTCAAGATCATCTCCGGGTGAAGACATCAAACACGATCATGCCATAACTTGAAACTATTGTCACCAAGGGAAGCTCCAAGGAATGTTGTGTTTTTTACTACTATTGCCAATCTTCATGAGATCCAAATTTAGGAACGACTATTGTCATTTGTAATCTATAGAACTTTCCTCATCTCACTCTAGTCAAGATGACCTCACCTTTTCATTCTTGAGTAGTGAGATGACAACTTATATCTCTAGTGTATGTGGTTGCAATCCTTTTGTCAGCCACTTGCCCCACCAAAAATAAGTTCTTCTTAAACAAAGGAGCATACAAGACTTCTCCCATTATATATTTATGCCATCGTCTTTTGACCAAATTCACAATCTCAATTGTTCTAACACCATGAACCCATACCTGCTAGTTATTGGTTATAGCTATTAGCTATGTGCCTAGTTTGATTTTCTTCATGCTCATAAACCAATTGATCTTTTGTTCCATCGTGTGTTTAATGGCCCCCGTGTCTATGCATTAGATGTTTATATTTTGTAATTCTTCATTACTTCAATCAGGTACAAGTCTTATGTTAATAAAATATATATTCACTTTTTAGAACATTAACAATAATGTTATCTTCCTTTTCATATATATATTTTTCTTACATTCCTATTCCCATTAGGGTGCAAATTTTTTAAGGTGTACCAAAATCTTCTCACAACATCACCCTTTTACATTTTTTTTTACCTAGTCTATTTTTACCATGTAAAGACACATTTATGGATGATTATGATGGAATCTAGAATTGTAATAGTCTAAAATATAGTCTTTCTGAAATTTTTGATAACTTTTGATTCATTATTTTTTATGGGGATCAAAATATAAGGTAAAAAAGGATTGCAATAAGGATTACGTCCTTTCCATCTTGTGTGGTACACCTTAAAGGATTTTCACCCATTGCCCCTTTTCATAGCAATAGTTATAATGCATCTTTTTTTTCAACTCAGTAATATGTTTCGCTGATTTCTTTTTCTTCACCTCCATATTTGACTTCTCAAAAGTTCCTCCTCTTGAATTAAAGAATAAAAAGCTACATCATTGTTGTCTTGTTCTACAAAAAGTTTTGTCAATGTTTTCTCCTTCAATAATTGCATGTAGTCAAGTTTTATAAAGTCTTGATGGGGCCTTAGGAATGCTATCCGAAGCAAATATCACATGCCGATAGTCCAATGGTAGGTTACATAAAATTTTCAAAATTACCACATTTTCAATGGTTGGCTCACCCATGTCATTGAGTTGTGCTACCATGGTTCCAACAACAACAATGAACAAAAACATGTTTCGGCTAGGTCTCATCTAAAACTCAAAGAACCGTTGTTCCATGATGTGTTTGTTTTCCCTAGAATTTTGCTCATGCACAAGGATTAAACGAAACCACATCATTGTTCATGTTTTAAAATTGACTAAAACATTCATGTATTTTTCATCAATTGATCAACATATTAGTTTCATGGCTATGTTATCACACTTCTTCTATTGTTTTTTTTATGATTGTTTCCAAAGTTTTAGTTCCTTCCACAATCTCCATCAATTCTTTCACATGAAAATTAATCGTCATTTGAAATTTCTATATCTTGAAATTTGTCGTGTCGAATTTCTTGATGCTTCCCACATTGCTATCACCATCAGATTGTGCACCTATTTCATTCTCTTTGCCATTTTGTCCAACTTTCAAAATATTTCTAATTCATGTTTTTATGCATCATTCAACCAAAAAACTCTCTTTAAAAAATCCTCACTCTAAACAAGTTCTAAACAATTCTCTAATTCAAAATTTGGAAACAATTTGACATGGGCCCATAACCTATAGAAAATAGTAGATCCAACATACATACATACATGTAGAAAAAATAAACTTGCAAAGAAGAGAAATTTGAAAAAATTCTAGTAAAATATCTTTTATTGAAAGCTTAAAAAATAATACAAACATGCCATACAAAAAAAAGAGGTACAATTCTACTAAGTTATCTACTATGTATGGGCCAACCCATCCTTGGGTGGTACCATTAGGAATGTCACACCTTGATTTTCTTGGACTCATCAAAACTTTAAAAAATCATAAGAAACATTTAAATAAATTTTTTCAGAATTTTTTTTATGAGTACATTTATTAAGTTCTATAGATTTTGAAATTTCAATAATATCAAGATTATTGTGTATTTTGATGTTTTTAACCATTGCATTTAGAAAAAGTTTCAAGAATGTAGTGTTAGTTCCTTTCCAAGTGAACTTTTTGATCAAAAACCAAAATTTGAAACGTGATTTGAGAAGTTTTTGGGTCATTTTGTTAAGTGAATTTTTTAATCAGGAAATTGATTGAGGAAGTATTCTTTAGTTATGAATTTCCAAAGTTAAGGCTATTGATTTTTGAAGGGACCATCTCTATTAGGAATACAAAATTTAACAATTTCCACGTCTTTTTATTCCAAAATAAACTTCAAGCCATATATTACTTGGCATGCAATGGATAAACATGAGAAAAAATAATTTATAATTATGAAAATAATTTTTTAAAAAGGCTCAAAAAAATGACTTGGTCACTTTTTATTCCTTAATCATTCTTTGGGGTGGTTCCTAGGGGTACCACCCAAGCATGGGTTCACTTGTATAGTCTCTAACAATAGGCCTCTGATTCATGGAAGGAACTATAATGAAACTTGTGTTTACCTCAATGTTAAAGAAAAAACAATTCGTTAAAAATTCAAATTTGAATTGATGCACTTGTTCACTTATGCGCACCGTCCACACATGCCCTAATAGCTGACACCCTGGACACAATGCTATTCCAAACCCAGGGCCAAACCAGTTTACACCTCTAGATAGTTGTGTAGGCTATTAAATCCATTAGGGTAATGTTATCTTAGAGGTGTAGATGTTATCCACGGGACCAAATATTTGTGCTATGGCAGCCTTGTGCCCTGTCATTGTTATCGGCTTCTATGTCATAAGGGTTGTGAGCAAACACACAAAATACTAGAACCTGATTACAGTGAACAATAATTAGAAATCATATAACGCTACAGTCACATAACTCTAAATGTTTAACATAACCACAAGTTATTGTATGCTAAAAATAAAACATATACATAATCGGTTTGAAAGGTCACTTCTACATTAATTGATAACTAAGAATATTTTGATTTCATTAGTTTCAATTAACTGGAACCATAGGGTCAGTGGAATTCCTCACGTTTTGGAGTTAACAGTACAAATATCTTGCCCTGAGATTATTTATCAGGATCTGCATGTATAAACTTAAGAATTTCAGGTATACAAATATATGTATATATATATAACCGCTAAGAGTCTTGACTGGAAAGGTGCAGGTACAAGTGTGAGTGCTGATTTCTCCAGCACCAGTTCAAGTACTGGAGCTGTGGGCAACATTGAGGATCATGACCTAATGGTGTTCAATTAAGCACTCAATCCTGATGCTCTTCTACTGCACTAATCCAACTGCTAAAAACAATTTACTAGTCAAATTTTTTTGTTGTGTTCTTTTGGAACAAAGTCTGACATTTAATTTACCTCAACTGCTACGTGTTGGATGGCTCATTTGTACATGATCCCAACATTAAAAAAAAAAGAAAAAAGAACGTCCACCCACGGATCAACAAATATAATATTGGTATTAATTAATATGTTGATAAGGACATTGAAGTTTAAATTGGACAGACTACATAAGAGCTTTCGTGTTGTTAGTAGTTTTCATTAGGTCCCCCACATTTTGAGGAATGTTCCCAATTATTTCTAGGGTATTTTCAAGTTCCTTTTTTCTTATTTCTTTTTTGTGTGTGAAAAAAAACTGAAATTTTGGATGCTTTTCAAAATAGAAATAAATTTTTTTTATGGGAAGATGAAGTGCAAGGCCCTTTGGCCCAGCTGCATAGGTGAAAAGAGGACAACTTTTGGCAAAGCATATGGGATAAAAGTGTGGTGCTATTGGGAACAACTTGAGGATCACATTGAGAACATTAAAATAAATCCAAGCTCCAAAAAGAAAACCCCAAGCGCCTCTTGGGTACGTACATGCTACATGTTGCCTTGTTGGCTGAGCAGGATTTATATTCTTGAATTTGTTTGTCACCATTTTCAACCTAGGCTTATGGGAGGGACATACAATTGGGGGGCTTATTGGGGAATGTTCACCATTGTTGAAATGTTACTTACAATGTGGGCTCATTTTTGGGGAACATTTCCTATTTTAGGTGTTGTTGGTTTGATTTTGCTCTAAGGTGCAGAGCCATTACAGGAGCAAGGTGAACCACTTGTTCTCAATGCCTAGAATATACCTGATATTCTTTGAGGTAAAACTGAAGTATTATGATATATAATGTATTGAAATTGCAAAGAGTACCACATGTTGTTAGATCATGAAACCAATCCACAATTCCTAATGCTTAATTTAATCCGGAGTTATCTGCAGCCATATTTATCGGCAGACTGGTCAAGGATCTATCAAGGATACAGACTTATATAAGAATGCATTTTTGAAATTGCTAATCCTCTCCTCTTAAGCTAATTTCTGTATAATGCAGCTGCCATACACCACTGTTTTTTACCCAATTTCAAAGCTTGTTGTCCATAACTCTAGGCTTATCTAGCTAGTACTGCTTATGACACTTGTTGCGTGATTTCTACCTAAGTTTCTATTTTGCAAATAAACTCTACAAGAAATCGATTAATGCTACAAATTAAACCCTAGAACTAGAAATCACGTTCAATTTGTCAATTATCTAGGACTCAGTCTAGAACTAAAAATCAGGATCAATTGATAATGCTAGGAGTTAAACTAGAACTAGAAATCACAATTAATTGATTGTCAAAGGCTAGCTCGGAGTTCGTGTAGAAATAGAAAGCAGGATAGATTCATTAATGTTAGGAGTTCATGTAGAACTAGAAACCACAATTAATTAATTAACTAATGAACGGAGCTAATATTCTAGAACTAGAAACCATGATTACTAACTCAATTAATTAATGCTAGGAGCTAATCTAGAACTACAAACCACGATTAGTAAATCAGCTCATCAATGCTAGGAGCTAATCTAGAACTACAAACCACGATTAATAAATCCGTTAATCAATGCTAGGAGCTAATCTAGAACTACAAACTACGATTAATAATCCGTTAATCAATGCTATGACTAATCTAGAACTACAAACTACGATTAATAAATCCGTTAATCAATGCTAGGACTAATCTAGAACTACAAACCATGATTAATTTACTAATGCCAGGAGCTAATCTAGAACTAGAAAGCATGATTAATCAATCAATACTAGGAGCTAATCTAGAACTAGATTCGAACCCTGATCGGGGATCGAAGGGAGTCGTGAGCAGCTGCAGCTTGCTGATCTTAATTGCCTTTGGGAGGATGTGTTTGAGGTTGGCTGTAATCCAAATGTGTATCATCGGCTGCAGCTGCACGCGGCCGCGATAGTGACGACGACTTCTTCGAGTCATTCCGCTGCAACAGAATCCTTAATGCAGCTGTAGCAGCGCCGTTTGCACTACTATCTGCGGTGATGATGTGATCTCTACTGGTTGAGAATTGATCATGATTTCTTGGACTCTTTCTGTGCTGCTGCAGCTGCTCCTCCACCTTGTATCGACGACGGCGTTGAACTTTTGTTGTTGTAGTACCACGCATTCTTCGACTTTCACCGGTAATAATATTGTGCATGATCAGTGACGAGCCGCGAATATTCATGTGAAGCATCAGGTGCTGCCAATAGGAGTGAAACGACGTGATCACAAATGTTGTTCGCAGTTGCAGCACTGGCGCAGCTGGCGACAACTGCAAACAGAGAAATCTTTAATATGTGCAGTGAACTAATATTATTTATGTGTGCAGCAGCTCTGCTGCCTGCACATCATGATTAGTACCTATAAGAGTCTCATGATCAGCTTGCGCTACACCTTGGTCTTCGACTACTCTGCTGTTTTCGACATTCGAAAGTACCTGCAGCACTTGTGTATAATTAAGTGCTTGATGTGGTTCTTCTAGTCCCTGATCCTACGAGTAATGTCCAGGCAAGCGTTTAGTTTGAGCAGTTGATGATCATCTTAGAAATATTCAGCATGTGTAAGCTGCTGCGACCTCAACGATCTTTACAAGTCTTGTTGAGCAAATGACTCTTAAGAGCTGCCTGCCCTCCTGGATCGATCTCTTCGTGAAACCTTCAATCTATCCTAGATCTGATCCGAGGGGGCACCTCTACTGCAGCTTGTAAGAGATTGAATCCCATGTTCAAATGCTGGAACTTGATTTGTGAGTTAATTTATTTCCCTAAGAAAATAATTTTCCTACAAAAAGAGATGCGAGACTATCACAGATTATTAGGGTTTACATTTTTCTGTTTCAGAGAAAAGTTCACCAGCTTGCCTCGCGCCCCATCAGGTTGAAAAGCATCTGTGATCTTCTCGTGATTTGCACCTGCGGTCGCAAAACATCCACAAGGGCATTAACACAGTGAGTCAATCTCATTTCCTGTGGCAGACTTATTTGTTACTGCGACTCGGGTCTAATATTCATGTATCAATTCGAAAAGCTTAAGTACGTAGCACTGAGTCTTCGATGTTTTTGACTTTGCAGATATAGCAGCACGCGGGAAAAGTTGAAGCTGAGTGTCTAATTGAAGAGGTGTATCCGAACGGAGACAAAATTGCAGAGCTTACCACGGGGTAGTCGAAATCGAGTAGCATTAAAAAAGATGCAGGATGATAAAAATTGGAGTTGAAGCAGTAAGAGGATGATGCACAGAACGGCCATGATCATCACTGGTCTTACGAGCTTGCAGCGGCTTGCCGTCTTCCGTCGTGAAGTGAACATTCTGAGTAGTTGCGCATGGCGGCCTAACAGCCTTCAGATAGTACTTTCAAGCTGTGAGTTCGTAAGCACAAGAATAAGATAGTACTAGCAAGCTGCTACTCTAGTTGTTTATCGAATCAAGCTGCAGCACGCCCAATTCCGAAAATAAGAGTTCAGGAAAAAGACAGAGAGATTAGCTGGGTTCGACGTAGGCGCTACTGCTCCAGTACTGCAGCAGCAACAGGTTGAATCTAAAGATCAATGGACTAATCAACTGCAGTAAAGTTCTACTAAGCTGTGGAAGTGGAATAAATTCATCAGCTAATAAAAAAAGAAGACGGGATGAGCTAAGAACATCACTCGGCATAAGCGGTTTGACGAGTAAGAACAGATTGGATTCAAAACTGGCAAAGATATAATTAGAGGAAAGGAGAAAAAAGCTGTCCACAGACATCATGGTTCGTAAGCTGCGAAAGGTTCTTACGCAACACTAGTAGCTGGAATTGCAAGAACACAACTACTGCAATTACTAGCTAATTTGGATTGTTTGGAAAAGAGAGTGACCACGGGAATGATATATTCTGCAAGAATTTAGATCACTAGAGCCCAAGAATGCGGAGTGCCGTAGATAGGCCCTGTTGAGCTGCTAGCTGCAAGACACCAGTCCAGCAGTAGTAAAAACAGGAGAACGAGACAGATCAAACAGACTATATAAAGCAGAGCGTCAGCTGGGTGCATGCAGCGAACGGGACAAAAGTGTGGGCAGCTTAGAACTCCTCGATCCAGCAGTTGGTGCAGGGGCTTCATGACTAGAGCGACTACTTTCGGATGTCCCGGCGGTCAATGTCGACTTCCCAGCTAGAAGCTAGAGACCAGGAAAATAACAACAACAACAGTTCCTTCTTGCTGCTGCTGCTGCTGTTCTGCTTTGCTTTGTCTGGTGCACTCACTGTACACGACATGATTACTCCCGCCCGGCAACTGCCAGTTGTGACGTAGGACTTCTTCGTCAGCAAAACTACGAAATTCCTCGCAGCTCTAGATAGTGTCCCCTCTAACTATTATGCTTCACTACTCGCACTGCAGATTCCTCTAAATTCTTCTCGCTGCTGATCTGTATAATAATGATTCTTGCATGATGAGCTGCAGCCACTAGTCTCCGGCCATATTCGACATTCCCATAATTTCCCCATGAGCTGAGCTGCTGCAGCAGCAGTACTCAATCGGCCTGATCATTCCTGCACAATACGTTCAGTAATTCCTCCAAAATTCCAATCAATCACGAATGCGACCCGATGATTCATTCGGCAGCTTCAACAATACATTATAACAACAATCTGCAAACCCAACAATACATTGTTACGACAATCTGCAAACCCTAGTGTATCCAAGAGCACGTCATCATCTAGTGCTGCTACTGGTTAGTTCTGTAAACTCCATAGCCTATTGTCCCGCGCTTGCTTGTTTGTTCCTAGATTAATTCTCCGGAGCTGCAAGACCCACGTATGAATAATGTATAAGCAGCTATATTGATCCAAGTTCAGTTCTTTTTCTTTTTTTTTCTTCTAATTTTTTCTTGGGTTTGGGTTTGAGTATCAAAGACAAGCGTTGGACAAAGTGAGGAGTTCGAAGCTTATGCCAGATCTGTGGCCCACTTTTGGGAAGAAGATCATGTCATGTCATGTCTGCACTCACGTATCCTACGAAATCCGAACGCGCGCGGATCGAGCAAAGCTCGCGTGGATCGAACAGGGTGCCCGCCGGATCGAACAGGGCGCCCCCAGACAGAATGCCACCGAATACGCGAGTACCTAATACTCGTATATGTATAAATACGAGAAAAACGTACACAATACGTTATCTACAGCCGCCCCTCAACTGAATACGCCAATAGTCAAGCGAATATGAAGAAATACGAAAATGCACAATACGTATCAACAGTAGTGATTTTATTTTATTTTTTAATTTTTTTTTCAATTTTCTGATGTTGCTTCATTGGCTAGCATCCCAAGAGGGAATTAGTATTAAAATGGCAACGGGGTTTTAGAACCTGTCTAAATAGTTTTTTAAAAGCTAGTTTTTAAAATGTTACCAAACTGAAAACAGAGTCCAAATCTTGGCAAAAATATTTCTTTTTCTTTTTTTGCAACATTCTTTTATAGAAAAAATGAAATACTGTTACGGGATATTCTTTTTTTATATTTAATTTTCTCATTTTGGTGAGATTTAGCACAACCCCTGAATACGAAAATACTGATGAAAATATAGAGAAATCTTTTTTTTTGTGTGTGTGAAATTTTAGATTGTTGTGAATTTTTTTTAATTTTTGGTCACAAATTCAAATTTTTTGATAAAGAATCACCAAAATCTGTTTAAAATCCAAATAAATATTTCAAAATAGTCAAATTTCTATACATGGCTCAAATAGGTAGCCAAATATATATAGAAATATTTAATCTTTTTCCTTTGATAATTTGTAATAGGCAAATTTGGCTAAATTGAATCATGGATGATTGCCAACTTGGGTACATAAAAAATTTGAAAAAACACACTGGTATGAATGTAAAATTCTCATAAATAAAAGAATTTAAATTTCTATGAACTTCATAATAACAAACAAACATTTTCTTATTTATTTGTTTACAGAGATGTCAATTCCCTTTTATCACTCATCTACTCAACAAACGCATTCCAGGTTGCCCCTTTTTAGGATTTAGGTTAAGATTAGGGTTTCACAATTGGAATATGTGTGAATTCAAATGGGTTGTCTTTGAGTATCTACAATACATGCATGTTTACAAATCTTCCACACTCAAATAATACAAATAATTCAAATTGGAAGGAACCAAGAGCTTATTTGTATTCTTTGAACTAATGATCCACCAATTTCAACATGTTAAGCAGGATTTTGAGAAAGAATCACAAGGAGACAACTTTGAGAATTTCTAATCATATAAGAAATTTGGCTTTTTACTAGTTTTTCAAATGGTATGTTCAAATAGAAGAAGACTCCAATGAAAAAAACATTTGGCAAAAATTAATTGTCCAATTTGGCAAATTTTTAAACTACCAAGTGCTAAAAATAACTGATTTTGGGGAGTTTCTTATTGTACTATTTTGATTTCATGTTGGTAGAAATTCTAGATTTCTTCATTAGGTTGTCAAAAATAAAATAAGGATGCTCGAACTTTTATGGATAAGTGCCATTTTTTTACTCCATCTTGTTGTGGATGATGACCAATTGAGCACCACAACTCACACCAACTCTTATTTGGGCCTCTATCTGTCTTTACCACATCCAAAATATAGTTTTAATTACTCCCTCATCCTCACCCACAAAAATGAAAAATTGGATTGTATGAAGTGAGAGACTATTTAGTTGTCACCACCAAGGCTAATCATTATAGTTGGCCAATAAAAAATAGTCATTTCATTTTATTGGTCTTCTTGAAGGTCATCGGTAGCCCAAGCTCAGTTTTGTTTTTCTTCAAAGCTTGTATTTCATCCAAAATATTGTGCATAGGTCTGATTTTTAGCACGTATCACCATAACACTAGAGACTAAAGCAATACTCGAAAAAACGGAAAAAAGTATCATAGTTATTTTACTAAGTCCCCTTTATCATTTGCTTTGACGATAAAAAATACATATACAATTTTTTTCTACCCATCATTTTAAAAACAGATGGTACGAGTAAACACCAACTAAGCCAAAAAAACAACTAAAGCCAACATGAGTACGTGGGGCTATTGGCCCCATAAGAAATCCTGCTAGGATTGCTAGGCTAGAAGGAGTGTGAAATAATAAGAGGGCTTTCAATACAAAAGAAGCTTTCAATTATAAGGTGTGCAATAAAAAGTAAGCAAAAAAAAAATGTATTTTATTTCCTGTCCTGCCTTTTTCCTACCTTGGACGTAGTCTAGCTACTAGAAGGCTTCATAAAGAGACATCATAAATAAATGTCTCAAGTTATTTACTTGTTATGTCAATCAAGTAGATACATTTTGATGTATTATAGTAATAAATGCATGGTGAAGTGTGTAGATAATTATATACAATATTATCTCTTGCCCGCATTATGAAGCCCATAGATCATTTTTTGATTTGTTAATTTGCACAAAGCAAATTAATCATGTATGATAATTAATGACCATATTTATAAACTTTATTCCTTGTGTCATTTAAGGAAAAACTTCGGACCTTTCATCACCAAAAGGGAGGCTCTAAAAGCTTGAACTACTTTGAGTTGTTTTCGTAGGAAATAGTTTATTAGTTAGTTATGTAAATGAGCGGTTCTTTTGCTCTTTAATCAAAAATTGAAAAGCACATAATGAAAGTTAAAGGCCACTTAGTTAGCTTGTGGAATGGAAGCAGAGAGAGAAAGATTTTGAGTTTTATTTTCTTCTAGAAAAAAAAAAAAGGCATAGTGGCATAAAATCACACTTCGTCCATTGACTTGTAAAACGAGAACACACAGCAAACAAAAAAAAGTTCTAGGCATGCATGAAGAAAATATATATATATTTCATATATATGAAGAAATGTAGAAAAGTCAAAAAAAAACAAAAAATTACTTGGAGGAGCTCTCCAAATAATTTAATTTTAATTTAACCCCCCTTCTTCTTTTCTCAAGTCAACATTTATTATTTGGGGGGGGGAACGCACAAATATAAATTAACACCCTATTCACTGCGCAAATAAAGGGCAAGTCAAGCTTGGCTTTGAGGTCTTTTTTCATATATATATGAAAAAATGCCAAAAGAAATAAAAATATTTTTTATTTTCTTCCAAGAGCCCTAAAAACCATTTTGCTTGTTAAATAAAGTTACACGAAGCAATGATAAACAAACAATTGCCTGATGGTTCTTACTTTGGGGGCTAAATCCCAAAGTATTGTTATGCAAGACAATAGCCAAGAGATGAATTACCATTAAAAAATCTGGTAGTAAAATACGATACTTATAAAAAAAGGCTATAAGTAGGGCCCGGCAAATAATTACTATGCAAAAAAAGAATATTTTGCAATTGAATAAACTCTATTATGCTTGCGGGATAGAGTAATTGGTAACTTTGGCAGTTGCAAAATTCTAACAAAAATGCAGTCCTAGCTTTGAGGAGGCCAAAACCAAGGTAGTATCCAGCATGGTCTTCTAGGATTAAAAATATTCAAATTACAAGCTTTGCTCCAAGTTCAACAACATGTCGCCGAGCATAAATCATTATCATATCACAATCCTACCTAGCCCACAAAACAAAGTATGGTCACTCTACATACCAAGGTGCGCAAGTTGATAGCTTTAAAGAACCTCATTGCTATAATTATACAAAATTTTAATCTTACCCTGAGAAGTTGGTCAAGTTACATGCAAATTCCATCTGCCACAACTCAAAAACTAAGGAGGAAAGAAACTCATGTCTAGTGCAACATGCTTGGATAAGCTTACAAGAAACTCCCTACTTGCCTAATGAAGTGGTTATTAATAAAATCAACTTTCCCGTCCCCTCACCATAAGAACGACTAGGGAGCATCAAACAAGCAACTTTTGTTCAACATTACAATTGTCGAGGTCCAACCCTTGTTTAAGGGGTTCAACCTATACCCAAGCAGAGACCAGAGCTATTATTAAAAATGTAAAATGCTTATAAATCTCCATACGAAGAGGAAGTCTACTGTAAGTATAATTATCAACATGTAATCTATGGAGAGTCACTATACAATGGGAAATTGGTCAATTTGCACTATATAAAACCTTAAGGTGGCCACTAGAATACTTTTAACATTTAACCTTTGCATGTTACTTGCCATCAGCAAGTCACGCAAGGTCATATTGGATTTCTAAATAGACTAAAAAGAATTGCCCTAAAAGCACTTGCAGACGACAGGGCCTAATCAATTTGAGTTGTATGAAGGGGAAGCTTTTATGTATAGTTTTCATATAAGAAGAGACCTGTTTCTCCCAATTATTTCGAAAAAAAAAAACGCTTAATCTTCTCTGCTTGGCAACATCACCCTGTCCTTGGTATTTTTGTTTTGCTTTTTTGTTAGGATTTCTGCACAATTTTGTACAATGAAGGTTTTATTTATAGATTTTCTAAGGAAGCAAACGGAAGCTTTAAAATTATTTCAGAATGTCATTTTTTTATAATAGGTTTAACAAAATAAAATGAAAACCATCTCTGAAGTAGAGTAAGTTTCCAATTTATTCATCAGCAACTCGTTCATCGAGAAAAAAAGGGCTTAGTATAATAATCTTATCTACTTTAAAGAGGGCTTCGATATGTGATTGTGAAGTATGAAAAACCAATTTGGGTGGTGGTGAGATTTTATGTCAAGTTTATGAAAAAAATTAAGTCAAGTTCATGGAAGCCAAATGATTTTGTTTTTGGAAATAATTGGAGTTGGATACAAAGCCAATACTAACCCACAAGGCTCTATTTTATATCTAAAATTAGGTTTCAGTCACGAAATTCGACTCCAAGTTACATCTTCAATCCACGTTTTTTGCTTTAAGCCTAATCCCATTTGTTGCACTGGAATAGATCATCAAAAAGTAACTCAATTTGCTGCCAGAAATAGTGCTATGGCTGTAAATGCTCTAAAAGCAACTCCCATAGGTTGCAGGAAAATGACATGTACACCAAATTTTGGATGAAGTAATCCCATTGAGGTGTGAAAATGAGCTCGGCTCCTAAAAATTCAAGCAAGACATGTTGACGAACATTTTTTTTGGTGACCTCTTGCAAAATTTCACCCTGTACTGGGAAGGCACAACAACCATAACAGGAGATTTTCAGCCTTCAATTGGTCACACACTTCTCTTGGATGAGGTTTAAGATGCCAACTTGCATCTAGTCACAAAGGAGTTTTCACAGAATTTCTACTATTTAGTGAGTTTCTCTGTTTTCTTTGCAACTTGTCACCATTAAAGCTAAAATCTTACATGGGATCATTGCTACTCATGCTAAATCTCTTATGAGATCATTGTCACCCACGCAACATCACAAAAAGCCACTGATCATGAGTGTCAAAAGAAAATGATTGATTCAAGTTCATTGGCTGACGTGGTTGTCCATGTCTAGCATTTATATGCTACCTCAATGTATATTATCTCTTACTTGGGTTCTGTGATGCTCCACACTACTATTAATGACAATCAACTTTTCTTTTTTTTCCCTCTCTTACGTTCTGATATGATTTTCAATAGTTCATCATCATTTGTGTTTATGTCCATGTCAATCTCAAATTTAATTTGAATTGTTACAAATATAATGGATATGAAAAAGCACATGTTAATTTGTCTTTGCATATCCATGTTGGTGGGCAGGGAAATGAAGCAGGTATGAATTGTTTTTGAGATTGTGAACCAGATAATCATGTTGGAACTATCCTAGTGATGACTATTCAACCTTATATTTATTTCACCTAAACAAGTTCCAATTATCACTGTCACTAGAATTTACTACTTATAAATGGGGAGAGACAAACATTTAACTCTAAAATTTGATTTGATAGTTAATGATACTGCCCCAAATACAGGGCATAGTTAGAGCTACTCCCATGTTACATCAGAAAATTGACCCACAACAACCACGAGAAGAAGTTTATGACCTGCTCACTAAAGCCCACAAACAAATACAACTTTCCCATTGCACAACAATAATATATGGAAAAAACCATTGAAAGCATAAAGCTATTAAGGAAGGAGTCTGGAACTAAGGGGCTGATCATTTGTGTCATGGCACAAACCACAAGCCATATAATTGACTCACACAGCTAGAGTGGTAGTATCTCTGTGTCCATGCACTTATTTGTTTTTGTTCAAGAGCACATGTACCTCTGCAAAGGAGAAACTTTGCTCAGGCACTCATGGACTAATTTAGAAACAAGGTTCTAAGTACACCTGTAGTCTAGAGAGCCCTTGGAGTTGTTGCAAACTAGCAAAGCTGCTGTTAGGAGAAACTTTGGTTTCTGATCAGTCAGACAAACATGTCTTGGCAACTTTTTACAGACACTACTACGTACATGCACCCAGAATTGATACTCCCTAGAGTATGGCCTACTAAAATCTCATAAGATGAAGACATCGTGGTAGAGATTCTTGTAAGGATGAGACAACATAAAGATGTAATTTTCATGTTGGTCCTGTAACCCCAAAATAGGTTACTAGGGGGTAAAGGTTGTAAGTTTAAAAAATAATGGGGTCAAGTATAAAATAAATAATTCAACTTACGAGCTTTACCCTTAGGATCTTTGATTTGAGGCATAAGCTTGAACTTATATGAATAATTTGGTTAATTATTTTGGGTTAGAAATAATTAGAAATGAGTCATATGAACTTAGCTACATTCTAGAAATAAAGATTATCAATAATTGAGTGACTTGTTCATAGAAAGATGATAATTTGTGACATAATATTATTGGTTTGTTATGAATGAATGGGAATGTTTAGTAGACAAGAATGAATGAAGACAATAATACATCTATTCTTCCTCTAAAATATATAAGGAGTTGCGGTTGGAGATTTGGGCATACATTTTTCTTCTCATAATTTTGTGTTGTTACTTTGTGTTAAACTTTGGATAAATTTTTTTGTGTCACAAACTTACATCATAATAAATTTATGTGTTTTTGCCCACATAAAAACAATGTTTTAAGCTCGTGAGTGATTTTATCCCAAAAATGTGTAAGATTTTTCTCTTGCATTTAATTTTTTTTTTTTTTTAATGATGAGTGAATGTTGTGTGGAGCTTTAATTATATAATTTATCTATGTGTTAATAAGGATTTAATTAAAAATTAACCTACTTAGGCTCAGACCCTTTCCAGATTACAATCCCAAATTTTGAGAAATGTTCACCTAGTGTTATTGTTAACTATGAGTTCTGCATGTTTTATAAACACCTTCAAACACTTACAATTTTGCTGGTTTGAAGTTTGAACAATTGTCGGTCTCGTACCCAGTTTGCCCACGTTAGAACCACCAATTCCAGTTCCAGGTACCAAAAACCAAACCAGTTATTTACACAGCAAGCAGCATTGTTTGTTTTTAAAAGCACACTTTAAAAGACAAATAAAAGAAATGGCCTTTAGCAGTCAGGACAAATCATTTAGCAAAGCTCAAAACTGAACTCCTTACAGAGCAAGCTCTGTAACATTTGAAGCAGCTCTGTGGAGTAGAGAGTTGACAGACTAAAATATTTGCTCCATACTCAGGTGGGCCCAGCTGCCTGCCAAAATTAATTAAGCAGAGTTATGGGTGGTTGAAGTTGGAATCACACAGTAGACGTCATGCGCCAACTCTATGCACATCCTATATAATATCACTTTTTACTACTGGAAAACTGTAACATGTGAGCTGCAAGAAGGAATCATTTTGCAGTTTCTGAGACTTGGATATATATATATATATTGTGGGTGTACAGAGGATTGCTTTTCTCACAAGTGGAAATTAAGAGTTTCATAGATTTTTTTTTCCCATGATAGACACCATAATATTATATTGTACATAATAAGCTGAATGTACTTTGCTTTGGCATTGATGATTCATTTACACAACAATACAACATTTAGGAAAAAACACAAGAGTTCTGACTTGGTTTCTTCATCTGGCAGCACACCAGTACCCACCACAAGCTCCTTGCTGGTAAAGGACAAGTGAGTTACAGACTACATACAAGGGGGTTCTGTTAAAGAGTTACATAGCACGACAATTAGTTGGCGTATTTGTCACCCTGCTGTTCCTTCTCTTCCTGTACTGCTGCCACCCAACCCAGCTTGATCAAGTCAAAGTGATGAACAGAAAAATACTGAATGTTTCTGGTATGAGAGAGTGAATGTCGACCCACCCAATTGGTTTTCTTTTACAATTTTCTATTTGGAAAAATATTAAATTATCTCTTTCTGCAATTGTCCATTTGAATAACAAAAAAAAATTTACTACATAGTCAGCACGGCTTAAGTATCACAGTAAGTACCGTGACAAGTATTTAAATTGTTGTTCAGATGTAAGCCTTGAGGGCTGGCCAGCCTTGAGTACCAATTGTGCCTAGTAGCAAGTCAAGTAGAGCACTTTTGTTACGGAAAACAGGTACTTACTTCCAGTTGTTTTGTCAGGAGTCCGTGGCTCATTTTTGTGACTAATATATATTTTGACCAGAGTGAACAAGCACGACCAGTTCATCCAGGATGAACGGTGTGTCGAAAGGAAAGGTCTCTCTTTCCTTGTATTCCTGTCCCATAGCTAACCACTGTAGTTAACAAATGTAAAATGCATTGGAGATTATTGAAACAGGGTATATGACATGGTTATTTGACAAAACCTTTTTGTACCTACATCATCGATAATGTAAGGTTTTTTATTTTTGGACAGATACCAATGTTGTATATTTTTCAATATTTGGGGGTTTTTTTTTTATTGAACCCCAATTTTTTGGATTTTTTTTAATAGAACCTTTGAGATGTTGCAGGGCAACTTTCCAAGTGGCACATTGGCAAATTTTTGCCAAAAAAACAAACACTACTTCTCAGGTATTAACCATGATTAAGTCAATTGTTTCAAAAAAAAATAGACCCTGTACTTTATGAAGGGTCAATACAATTATGAAAGTGACCCAATTATTACACAAATATCCGCCAATGCATTCTTGGTAGGTCAGATACAATTATCATTACTAAAATTTTATTTGTGCTGAGTGCAAAGGTGGGGGCAAGTCTATGAATTGTAAAATAACCAAGTATGATCTAGATCTCGAGTCTTTGCCAAGTTCACCTTCAACTAATATATATATATATATATATACCCATTTAAATACTCAACAAGTTTTTTATCCAAACCTCATACCCGCCCACACGGATATTAACCGTCCAAATGCATCTACCTTCCTTTCAACCACCGAGTGCCTTACCTATTTACCTACCTAAATAGTAACCAGGTACATTTTTTACATACTTACCAATGTTGTGAGGGTATATGGTTTGTAGTGTTAAAACCGAGGATTGAAGGTCAGATTCTTGTAACCCAAACCCAAGCTCACATCTTTTTGTTGAAACTGGCACAAGAACAGGACATTGTAACTAGTGATTTGCAAGATCTCGACCCAAAACTAGAATTAAAAAAAACACACTTGAAAACAAGGGTGAGTTTTTGAAGTAAGTAAATCGACTTTTTTATAAAAATTGACAAGTAGACCCAATTCCAAAGTTAAATATTAGTTTTTATTAGTAGTTGAACTCCATACATATATTATAAGTCTCAATTCTAATTTAATATAAGACTTTCTATCTATACAATATCTAGCATAGGAGAGTGTGTAATGTTTACATGAAACTGATTTTGAATAGAGCTTCAAAATATTTGAATTTGAAAAAATGTATTATAATCAAAACTACAGCATATTAAAATGGGAAGAACTGAACTCAAAGCCGCACCCACAGAACCTCATATTTATTTATTTTAAATCAAAACCAAGACCAAAGATTCTCTTCAAAAAACAAGAATCGCCCAACACTGTTACTTACCTGCCTAAATAGTAACCAGTTACATTCTTCACCTACTTTACCAAGGGTAATTAGTACTACTCCCTAACACACGTAACTCACCTAATAATAAAGTTATCCGTAAAGTCACCCTCTCTTTCACCCCTCATACCCTCTTGAAATGAAATTTATTAAATCTCAGTAGGAAATGCTGAAACTCAGCATTTAATCCACAAGGTTTGAGAGTAATTATAGTAGTTGTACAGGTATGAGCAGTGAAAATATATGTAGCAACGGTGGAGGCGCTCAGGAAAAAGGAATTGGGATGAAACTCAGTTTACCATCAAAATTGGTGGAAAAACTAGTTTGGGTCCCAATTATTTCGTTTTGTAAAATTTCATTACCAGTTCCGCATTTGATGCCCTATTACGCCGAAACTGGCCGTTCTCGCCCTGTAATCGCCTGACTTTAAGAATAACTTTAATGTGAGGGGAAAGGAAAGTAAAGTAAGAGGGTTCACAGGATAGATTACCAAGGTGGAAAACTCAGTCGTGATTCGTCCATACCATTAAATGGGTTTCCAATGGATGGTGCACTTGTGAATGCAAGTTAATTTTGTGATGCACCCTCCATGCTGAGAATTAGCCAAATTTGGCTAATGTCACAAAGGAGAGCAGAAATTTTTAAGAATCCTGCTATATTTTCGTGACCTGCTGGAACCTATTGTCAAAACATGACCATTTCAAAAACCAAAATTTTCAAAATTTTGGCTTTTGCTGGCTGGAAAAATATTGAAAACTTGCCGGGGATATTGATGCATTTTTCACACAAAACATTGATGCATTTTTCACATAAAAATCCTGTGCATGAGTCACATTAGATTTTTTTTTTGGTCACAAAGCAGTGAAATTATAAAAATTGAATTGAATTTTTTACTTTAGGAAAAAAAAACTCTGAGGCTGTTCACCTGGACCATAAAATATAGATTATGGGACCCTACATCCGCCCTGCGCACTAATGGATTGAACCCTGTTACAAATCAGTCGTAGATGCACACCACTGGAATCTGGATGGAATCGTCGTCTCGCGACTTAGTAATGGATGAATCCCCCCAACTGAACGGATTATGGGTTCCACCTTGGTGTCATGGTAGTGTTGATTGACTCTTAACCACATTTTTGGTGTATTTGCATTTCTTTGAAGACCTTGTACAGAAAGGGTTAACTTTCAAACACGCACATTATTGCCAAACCAGTGCACCTTAAAGAGCAATTTTGAAATCAATAGGGAATTAATTTTCAATTGTGGGCTAGTTGGGAAAAATTTGCTAGCAGATGTTGTTAAATCATTTATGGATGCACCACTTTTGTGGCTCTTGGGTTTCAGATAGCTGGCCATTAAAAAGTGAAATTAAAAATTAAAAATGAAGGGTTTTCTTTTGGTTTCCAATTGTCAGTTCAGTGATAAAATAAAATAAAATAAAGTAAAGTCATCAAATTTTTATTTTTGGTTTTCAATAAGTAGCCAAGAATACATAAGGATGATTAAAGATTTGCACTTCATAGTGTATAGTCAGATTTGGCTAAATTTTCCTAGGGATTAAGAAGTGTAGTTTGTTTGTTTTTGGTTGTTTGTCACATTGTGATCTCCCAAACCATTGCAACCCTAACTATGTTATTGATACCGTTGGAAAGCAAGATGCACTAAGGTGGTTTCATAATGGTTAGACCTATAGTGTGCAAGAGTCATTGAATATTGAATAATTTTATGATTAAAATTTTAATGAAATCAAAACTAAATGTTTTAGGGGAATTGAGGTATTTGTTTTGCTATTGTTAGAAAGCTCTCAATGAGTAGGATTTTATAAATGAGATTAGGTCATTTTAGACCTAGAGTTGTGAAAGATGTTGAATTTTGTGTTACTTTTGACATTGAAAATTTACTTTTGGCGTTGCTTTTATGTGGTGCTGTTACTTTTCTCACGTGGTGAAATAATTAATTTTTAAATTTGATTTTAATTAATGAAAATTCTAATAACTAGGTTGTGAAATCAATTGTTAACAGGTATGCAAAAATCACCCTATTTAAGAACTGATTGAGTCTGAAAAAATAAAGAATATCGAGAACCTAATCAATACTCATTAGTCCAATATTTATATATATGTTAGAGAATCAATCATATTTTCATAACATCATATAAAAATTGTAACTGGTTGATTCTCATAAAGAGGTGAAAATCGCCCAACACTAATTTTTACATGTTAGTTGTCAATCGATATTAAATCTTTAGGGGATGATCACTGATGATATTAATGCAGAAAATTGAAAAAAAAACCAGAGAAAAAAAGATATTGGTTTTGTGTAGCACAAAGCCAAGGTGGGCCCACTTCATGTTAGGCCCTTCATTTTGGGAAACTTGAACTTGAGGGTTTTTATAGGGAATGTTATCATAACCTAATCTAGTGTAGCCTATGTTGTTGACCCAAGTGTGAATACATTGAGGGTTCAACTGATTTTTTTTTTTCCAAACCCAATTTTGCAATTTGTTTGAATTTTCGACAACAAAATCCACTGAAGAATAAAATGTCTTTCACATGTTAGCTCTGAAAATTGTGAAATAAACTCTATTAAATTCGACTCACCTAAGGTTGTCCAACACCAAGAATGCCTCCAGATTTCAATCCAGTTTTTAGTTTCGATTTTATTTAATTTTCCATTGAGAAAATGGTTCAACAATCAATGGGCTTCTACACCATAGTTCCAAACAATCTGAAACCAAGTCAACACACGCCTACTGATTTGGGAGATCTTAGCATGACAAAACAAAACAAATTACCTTGCTTCTTAGATAAATATGCATGGATCACAATCGTGTAGGAAAGGAAGGTTCTTATGCCTACTCCTTATGAAGGATCTTTCAATCCTAACCAGGTGAAAGATATACCTTTCACTCTTCAAGAATAGATGTAAGATCCTTGCTCTGCTTATTCGAAGTGTGATATTCATGCATAAAAAATGCCCTCCAAATGCATTTAAAAAATTCCAAACCAGGTAAGGGTATGGGTATAAAAATTTTGAAAAATTATGAATCTGGGTAAGGTAAAAGATTTGGTAACAATGAACATTTAGCCTATTTGCTGGTTAAAGATAGGGGGTAAAGATTTCGGCATTTAGAGCATGCCCCAGGGGCAGCCCTCTATGAATATTTAACACATCCAGTGTGAACTGCTTAGTTTCTCCCCATCCCGCCCCCATTGAACTGGAAAAGATGGACTGTATAAAGTGAGAGACTGTTGAACTCTGTTCACATGGGCCAATCATTGTAGTTGGCCAACAAGAAATAATCATTTCCCAGTACAGGTGCTTTTGAAGGGCACTGCACACTTGTGCAGTTTTAGTAGCCTGAAAAAGATTCACAATGGTTTCTATAAAGTTTCATGCAACAAGTACTGTAAAGGTCAAGTTACTGTGCTCTTACCTTATGCATACCATGCAAGTATAAGTGCATAAATGAAGGGTAAAGAAATTTACTCAAGGATGTTGCATTTCAAAGTGAAAAAGAAAGACAAGTATGCAATTGGCATTTCAAACACAAAGACATGAAATTTCAAACACTATTGAAAATTTGACAAAATATAATCGAATCAATCAATAGTATTAAAAATTATGTTCAAAGCATTTTTCTCATGGAAAGCAACAATAAGGCTTAAGGGTTCCAATAGCATATGGTAAAAAAGCCATTGAACACTCTTGGAACACCATTCACCAAATTCTTACTATTATTGTTTGCCATAACCCTCAAGCTTTTCAAGAGCATCATATGGGAAGAACTTTTTTCAAAGTAGTTAAGGTAACGAATAAAATAAAATGCTAAAAGTCAACATATACAATAATTAGTGATCATAAGTCCAAAAAATGCATTAAATAATCACAAGCATTGCAAAATATGAAAATGCATATAGACTATCATTATAATGATTTTGGCATATATCATGTACTTACCCTCTTCAAAATAATTACCCTCCCTTGAGTAGAGGGGAACCTCAACCATATTTATAGTATCTAGGTAAAATAAAAACAAAAGAAATGTGAAATATTTACCAGCTGGGTGAGATAATTAAAAGGGTAGCCATAAACATTGATTATTTGAGTAGGGTATATATGTACCATGTTATATACCCATGATGGGCATATGAGGGTAATAGATATACCCACCCAACACTAGATTGAACCCCTTCCAACAATGCCCAATCCTGAAGTAAAATGTCCTCCACCTGTGAGCCTTACCCATTGTAAAGCACAAGGAGATATCTGATAGGTCATTACAATAAGCTGAAACATAGACCTAGTAGAAGTGAGAGCCACCTTAAACCTTGTTAGGTGCCTCTTCAAAAAGAGGATGTATAACTATCAAACATTAAGTGCCCTCTGAACATAGTAAATAAATTTATCCAGGTGCATTACATATTACACAAAGCACTCAAAAGGTTTTTCTCTTTGTATTCGAAAGAACCTCCACACATGGAAGATGTTTCTCTTTTTTTTTCTAGGGTCAATTGAAGGGACCTTCCACCATTCATATGCAAACCTTCCAAAAACCATTTTATACTCTACACTGCTGAAGGAAGATGTGCAGGAAGTTGATAAGTTTCTATGTGAAGGAAGATGTTGTGCATACCCTTTTGCACCTACTATTTGGAAGAGAAGGGGAAGAATTTTTGGGCAAACATTATGGGATGAAAGTGTGGTGTTATTGGGAACACCCTTTCAGAACATGGTGAGAACACAAAAAATGGAAAAATTCTATGCCCACATACACCATCCCCCAAAGATGAGGAAGAAAGATGAGCCCTCATCAATGCATGTTCAGTTTTCTTACTAGTTGCGTGCAAATTCTATTCCTGAAACTGAAATAGAATTTCATTTTTCATTTTTAATTTCTCTTCTTGGTGAAATTTCTTTTTTTCTTTTGAAGCACACAACAGCAGACCAGCAGACCTGACCGGACAAGCCATTGGCAGAGCTCCCAAGTCAAGCTCATCAGCAGAGGGTGGGAAGGAGTTCCACCTTCACTCCACTGGGTTTGAACCCAGGATGAAATTTGGTGACATTTCACCAGAACAAGTTTATCAAAAAAACAGAAAGGCTTTCCTCCTAACCAGTGGCCCAAGACTTCTAATACATCTTCGTTAGTCATTAGACTGTTAGGCTATTGACGCACTTTGGCTGTTGGATTCAAGTGGAAAGCAGCATTGCAGTGAAGTAAAAAGCTTCAGTTTGTAGCTGAACGCTTTAGTACCAGAATAAGACTCATAGCAGAACAAAAATCAGAATTTGTCTTTAGAGGGTAGATGCTCCATTACCAGAAAGAAGGCAGCTAGATGCGGTAGAATCTCAACGGCTCGGTCTTTTCCATTTACAAAGATCAAGCTGCTGGGTAGCTCTGTCTTTTCCATTTACAGACATCAAGCTGCTGGGTAGCTCTGTCTTTTCCATTTACAAACATCAAGCTGCTGAGTAAGCATGCTGCCCATGGGCTGCACTTGCAGTTGGATCATGGTTGCACCAATAATTCCTGGCTCTCAAGGCACAAATTCATGTGGCTCAGATCACAGAGCACATTGTCCATGCAAAGACCTTACAAAGTGGTAACAGGAAGATACTGAGGATAGTAATGGGACTTTCCTTTCTAGCTACTAATATTGATAACCCTCAGAATCAGAAATTTCTAAAGCCAGAATAAGAGCATGGGTGTCAATCTTCCCTTCCAGACGAAAGACATTAGATCCAAAGACCCTGGCCTACATGACCAAACCAAGTCAACAGTAGCTGCCATCTGTCTGAACCAAATGTAGCAGATGTCAAACAATTGGCTACTAAAACAGTTACATTAGCATCTGCATCATAGTTTGACTTAACTGGTCTCAAAGTGCTGTCTTAACAAGCGTGTGGAACCCAAGTCCCCCTGACTGGCACTTTGCTCAGAAGATAAATGACCTTCAACTGTGGACCTATGTGGCAACTCAAAAAGGGGTTCCCCACTTTCCCATGGCTGAATGAAGTCCACTACTTACAAAGAGAAACATTACAGGCAATGTCACCATCCAAAGCAAATTGCTGAACCTATGCTGGTCAAATCTACCCAAATTTCTCCCCATGTATGCCATCAGGCCAAATAACGGTACAATTTTCTGTCTGCTTTGTCCCTTTCCAGGAATTCCCTCTCAATTAAGGATTCAATCCGTTTCTTGATCACAGCAGGATTAGGGAGAAAACGAGCTTGTAATTGCTTTGTCACCTCACTGATGATATTATTGTGATCCAAAAGGCGTCTGGCTTTCATGATTCTGACAATTGCAGCCTCTATCTGCGGCTTCCTATCTTCCTCCACCTTTTGGCGCGTTTCCTGTTTTTCAGGTTCACTCTCCTTTTGCGCTACAACAGTACTAATCTTCACCTTGTAGAACTTGCTTGAAAACTTGTCATTGAACAAAAACACATCATCCTCACTGATGTCCTTGCTCATAGGCTCCTTTCGCAAGACATTTTTCCCCTTCACACATGCTAAAGACTGCAGACTTCTCTTCAGGTCAGGTGCAGGTATGTCGGTTGCCTGCTCAACTTCTCTGTATGTCAGGTGATCAGCAATATTGAAGAGACAGAGAATGCACATCTGGTATGTGGACACATTAAGCTCATGCTTATTTCCATTTCCAAATGTAGCCTTTAAGTCTGCTGTACCCATGTTGGTTTGCCATGTTAATCGGCGACCTGTGTGAGTAGACAAATAATACTGCTTGAACTTGTTGCACATCTCAAGAATCTCTCTTGGCATGTTGCACCTTGCACCAGACTGTGTTGGCCATGATCCTGTTGTGAGAACTTGCACTGCAAGAGTTGGCCCTTCATTGGATTCACTTCCTGCCAATGTTGCATTGAAACCCTGCATTGTATCTCGTGATGTCTTCATATCTGTGAACATACCTTCCAGCTTTGACGTGAACTGATAACCACATTCAGTCTTCAGTTTCACAATCAGGCTGCGCTCTGCATCATCTGACACAGTTCTGCCTGACAAGAGACGTTTTGCCAGGTGCTGCTTGTAGTACTTCTCAAAGACATCCTTCTCTTGCAAGTACCGAAACAGCATCATGACTTTATCAAGCACTGATTCCACATCCTCCTCACTCACCCCTTTCAAACCTTTCCTCAGCTTGTCATCCACAAAGAGAGAGATGAACTCCGGTGACCTAGCATTGAGGTTGATGAAGAACTCAAATGATGAATTGAGTGCATTTTGGAATGTCTTATCATTGCTGAATGAACGCTGGATAATCTTATCATACTTGTCCTTCTCATCAAGCAACCGTTGCACAAACTCCACGGGATCTTTCAACCTTTCTGGATCCAGAACAAGCTGCCTCCCAGTATCCCGCAAATGACCTGTCATGACCTCACGGATTGTCTGCAGGCCTGTTGACACGCGCCGGAACAGATTGTACATGCGCCCCAAATCATCAAACTTGTCATCAATGAGCATGGACACCAACCCTGAGTTGTCCATCTCAACCAAAAGCTTCATGCGGTTCCCAATGACCTCCCTCTCAACAACAGAGGTGATTTTTGCCTCACTTTTTGGATCTAAATAGTGAGTTACCCTGTCTATCTCCTCATTGAGCCTTTTCTCTGCCTTCCTCAAGTAGTCAGCACAGTCACTTGTTTCTATGAACTGCTGGGACTCAAGCCTGTAAAATTCTGATGCTGCATCCAGAAATGGCCTCTCAAAATCTTCCTGATAAACTGTTGGACCCAAGTCTACCAGCATCTTTGTAATGTTCCGCATTAGGCCTCTATTGATCACCTCCCCTGTCCGCTCCCTGTGCACAAGGTCTAGTAGCGTATCTAGCAATCGATCCCTTATCTTTGGAGACCTCACAATGTTATCTCGCCACAGGTTGAGGCCAAGTTCATGGACAGGAGTCTTATTGAAATTGTTCACATATGTTCTGTCCATATACATTAGAATATCTCGGATCATCTGTAGTGACTTATTGTGCTCACGCCACTTTGAGTCAAGCTCCTCCAGAAACAGGCCTCCTTGGGCAGCCTCTACATTCCTTGCGATCTCACGCATGTGCTGTGTCATTGTATTCACAAGCCCTGAATACAGCTTCTCCCCATACTTGTGGAGCACCATGTTGTAGGCATTCCTGCATAACAAGCCAATCTTAGACCAGATCTGGCACAGTTTCATGCTGGAACTTGCCTTAATTTCAAACAATCATATGATCCCTTCAAGCATGCCACTACCAGCCAAAAGCAATGCACAAATGTACTGCTCCAAGGGCAAACAATGGACATTTTCCCAAAGATAAGTTAACAGAAAAACAGTCAAAAAACTTGCGTGATAAGGAATCCCTCCATCAAGCAAAGAATACCATGCTGTACCTGTGTTGGGACATTAGTCTCCAAACCAAGTCAAAATTTGCTTTCACATAGAATCAAAGTGGCAAACTAGTGTATTCTTAAGTAAAACAGAGCTTCAAAATCACACTTCATGCAAGCACATTCATTACTCATATGACCCTGCACAACTCCAGCCACTGGCAGAATAGAATCCCCATACTTCCACAACTTTAGAGTGGCACCTTACCTGCTGGAGTTTGTGCAGAGCCTGACCCTATCCAAAAATCCAAAGACTCTAGGTCATCCAAAAGACACAGTGGTATCCAATAGAAGTTCCTAACTGAACAGAGATTGCATCTCTGAAAAATGTTGCAAATCAGTTCCAATTGCTGTTGTCAATCCAAGACACATACACTCTAGGTCACAATCAGGAACAAATGTGCGAAGACAAACAGATACTCTTGCCAGTGGAGAACTGACAAGATATGCATGCACACATCATTCATCTGCTGTAAGACACTTTCCTGCAGAAGATTTTCAAACCCTAATGAATGGAATAAGCGTACTGAGAACATTTCAGCTCTAAATTTGTCAAACCCTAAATGGCCAAGACTGAGACCAGATAAGTCATCGGGTGACCAAAGTCCGTTCCACAGTTCCCACACTGAGGCAAAAAGTTCATGAAATCAATGGGAAGCAAGCCACTCAATCAAATGCCATGTTGCAATAGGCATTCAACAGGAAGCAAACCTGCAAAAAAGCAAAACCAGCTATTGCAATAGCAGTAATATGCAGATTTGCAGGCACTCCGAGGCAGAACATGTGTTCAGTGATTCAAATGCAAACAGGACTCTCAACAAGCTCGTCAGCGAGTTCAGGAATTAAAGAAATAACGATAAAAAACAAAGAACATGAACCAGTTTAGAGAATCCCCTAGCAGACGAACAAAATGCCGTGGCGAAACAAACGAGCAACTCGATGCTCCTAGCAAACCTACATAATTTTGCAAAGCCCGTTCCCTTTTTACCTGTAAAGTTCTTCAAAGCTCAAGCCGCTAGCATTATGGTTGTAGATTTCGTGAATTGCGTCCTCTAGTATTTTCCATGTCTTCTCCGCGTACTTGGGATCCATCTCCACCTTGTGCTTAAACGGCTCTATCTTGAAAGTCTTCTTCTTTGCCTGACTCATGGTGCTCGATCTTTCGAGAGACAAAAGCCCTCAGCTTCTGCTACTCCAAAACGATGGGTATCCAAAAGTGCAAAATTTCACCACCCCAAAAAAAAAAAAAAAAAAAAAAAAACACACACCCCCACACCCCCCAAAAATAAAAAAAATTATTTTTTGAAAAATTATGTTTTTGGGTAAAATGTTTGTTTGTATTTTATTA
>Ga0116229_10002054_pt1 | contig 32288 bp, 44 predicted proteins | sample S1TSphgellanicum_3_FD_87313 | JGI IMG/M metagenome (GOLD analysis project Ga0116229, IMG submission 87313) | Host-associated microbial communities from peat moss isolated from Minnesota, USA - S1T2_Fc - Sphagnum magellanicum MG | ecosystem: Host-associated > Plants > Peat moss > Unclassified...
CAAGGACGAGGGCGGGCGGCACACGCCGTTCTTCAACGGGTACCGGCCGCAGTTTTATTTCCGCACGACGGACGTGACGGGCTCGGTGGAGTTGCCCGAGGGCACGGAGATGGTGATGCCCGGCGACAACATCAAGATGGTGGTGACGCTGATCAACCCGATCGCGATGGACCAGGGCCTGCGCTTTGCCGTGCGCGAAGGCGGCAAGACCGTCGGCGCCGGCGTCGTGGCAAAGATCATCACCTAGGTTTTCCAACGGGACGGCGGCCCCGGGCCGCCGTCGCCAGAGCGCTCTTTGAAGAAAGTGAACGTGCCATGCAGAATCAACGTATCCGCATCCGCCTCAAGGCCTTCGACTACAAGCTGATCGACCAGTCGGCCCTCGAGATCGTCGACACCGCCAAGCGCACCGGCGCCGTCGTCCACGGCCCGGTGCCGCTGCCGACGCGCATCCAGCGCTTCGACGTCCTGCGATCGCCGCACGTCAACAAGACCTCGCGCGACCAGTTCGAGATCCGCACCCACCAGCGCCTGATGGACATCATCGACCCGACCGACAAGACGGTCGACGCGCTGATGAAGCTCGACCTGCCCGCCGGCGTCGACGTCGAAATCAAGGTCCAGTAGGCCTCCAGCAGGCCTCCCCCAGGCCGCTTGCACACCCCTTTCCCGCGAGCTATACTCGCGGGCTTCGCGCGGCGTTCGTGCCGCGCAGATCAGTTCCCAGCCAATCGTAGCCGGGATGGAGATAACAATGACGACGCAAGCGAAGTCGCCGCTGGGCCTGCTCGGTCGCAAGGTCGGCATGACGCGCATCTTCACCGATGAAGGCGAATCGGTACCGGTGACGGTGGTCGACGTCTCCGACAACCGCGTGACCCAGGTCCGCACCATCCCGATCGACGGCTACCGCGCCGTCCAGGTCGCCGCCGGCAAGCGCCGCGCCTCGCGCATCACCAAGCCGGTCGCCGGCCATCTGGGCAAGGCCGGTGCCGAAGGCGCCTCGGTGATCCGCGAGTTCCGCATGCCGGCCACCGACACCACCGAATTCACGCTGGGTGCGCCGCTGGGCGTCGACATCTTCGCCGTCGGGCAGAAGGTCGATGTCACCGGTGTCACCATCGGCAAGGGTTTCGCCGGGGCGATCAAGCGCCACCATTTCTCCTCCAACCGTGCCACGCACGGCAACTCGGTGTCGACCAACGCCCCGGGGTCCATCGGCATGCGCCAGGACCCGGGCCGCGTGATGCCCGGCAAGCGCATGGCCGGCCACCTGGGCGACGTGCGCCGCACGACCCAGAACCTGGTGATCGCGCGCATCGACGCCGGACGCCAGCTGCTGCTCATCAAGGGCGCGGTTCCCGGATCCCGCGGTGGTGCCGTCGTCGTGCGGCCCGCGGTCAAGGCTTGAAGGGACGGTCACGATGGAATTGACGGTATTCAACGACCAGGGCAAGGCGACCGAAACCTTCGCCGCGCCGGCGACGCTGTTCGGTCGCGACTACAACGAGGCCCTGGTGCACCAGATCGTGGTCGCCTACCAGGCCAACGCCCGCCAGGGCACGCGCGCCCAGAAGGACCGCACGGTCGTCGCCCACACCACGCACAAGCCCTGGCGCCAGAAGGGCACCGGGCGTGCGCGCGCCGGCATGAGCTCGAGCCCGCTCTGGCGCGGTGGCGGCCGCACCTTCCCCAACTCGCCCGACGAGAACTTCACGCAGAAGGTCAACCGCAAGATGTTCCGGGCCGGCGTGTGCTCTATCCTCTCCAAGCTCGCCCGCGACGACCGCGTCGTCGTGGTCGACGACCTCTCGGTCGAGGCGCCACGCACCAAGCTGCTGGCCCAGAAGCTCAAGACCATGGGGCTGGAGTCGGTGCTCATCGTCACCGACACCATCGACGAGAACCTCTACCTGGCGGCGCGCAATCTCAAGCACGTGATGGTGGTCGAGACGCGTCATGTCGACCCGGTCTCGATGATCCACTACCAGAAGCTGGTGATCACGCGCAGCGCGATCGCCACGCTCGATCAGCTGTGGGGGCAGGCATGATCAACGAACGCCTTTATACGGTGCTGCTCGCGCCGGTGGTCTCCGAGAAGTCCACGTTCATCGCCGAGAAGCACAACCAGGTGGCTTTCAAGGTCATCCAGGATGCGACCAAGCACGAGGTCAAGGCCGCGGTCGAACTCCTGTTCAAGGTCGAGGTCGAGTCCGTGCAGATCCTGAACCGGCGCGGCAAGCAGAAGCGCTTCGGCCGCACCCCGGGCCGGCGCAGCGATGCGCGCAAGGCCTATGTCTGCCTCAAGGCCGGCCAGGAAATCAACTTCGCCGAAGGAGTCAAGTAATGGCGCTGGTGAAGGTCAAACCCACCTCGGCGGGCCGGCGCGCGCTGGTCAAGGTCGTCAGCCCCCATCTGCACAAGGGCGGCCCGTACCAGCCGCTGCTCGAGAAGAAGATCCGTGGATCGGGCCGCAACAACCTGGGCCACATCACCACCCGGCACAAGGGTGGCGGCCACAAGCAGCACTACCGCGTGGTCGATTTCCGCCGCGCCAAGGACGGCATCCCGGCGCGCGTCGAGCGCATCGAATATGACCCCAACCGCACCGCGCACCTGGCCCTGCTGTGCTACGCCGACGGCGAGCGGCGCTACATCATCGCCCCCAAGGGCCTGGCCGTCGGTACGCAGCTGATGAGCGGCCAGGAGGCCCCGATCCGCGTCGGCAACACCCTGCCGCTGCGCAACATCCCCGTCGGCTCCACCATCCACTGCATCGAGATGCTCCCCGGCAAGGGCGCCCAGCTGGCGCGCGCCGCCGGCACCTCGGTGCAGCTGCTGGCGCGCGAGGGCAGCTACGCCCAGATCCGCCTGCGCTCCGGCGAGATCCGCAAGGTGCTGATCGAGTGCCGCGCGACGATCGGCGAGGTCGGCAACGAGGAGAACAACCTGCGCCAGTTCGGCAAGGCCGGCGCCATCCGTTGGCGCGGCATCCGCCCGACGGTGCGTGGCGTGGCCATGAACCCGATCGACCACCCGCACGGCGGCGGCGAAGGCCGCACCGGCACCGGGCGCCACCCGGTGAGCCCGTGGGGCAAGCTCACGAAGGGCTACCGCACGCGCAACAACAAGCGCACCGACGGCATGATCGTTCAACGACGCTACCGCAAATGAACCCGGCACGTAGGAACGCTGCGAGGAAAACCGTATGTCACGCTCTCTGAAGAAAGGCCCGTTCGTCGACGGGTACCTGATCAAGAAGGTCGAGGCCGCGCAGGCGACCAAGGACAAGCGTCCGATCAAGACCTGGTCGCGCCGCTCGACCATCGTCCCGGATTTCATCGGCCTGACCATCGCCGTCCACAACGGCAAGCAGCACGTCCCGGTCTACATCGGCGAGCAGATGGTCGGCCACAAGCTGGGCGAGTTCGCGCTGACGCGCACGTTCAAGGGCCACGCAGCCGACCGCAAGACCTCGGCTCCGTCGAAGAAGTAAAAAGGGACTGGCAATGGAAACCACGGCAACATATCGCGGCGCCCGGCTTTCCGCCCAGAAGGGGCGGCTGGTCGCGGACCTGGTGCGCGGCAAACCGGTCGACAAGGCGCTGAACATCCTGAGCTTCACGCCCAAGAAGGCGGCCGGCCTGATCCGCAAGCTGCTCGAGTCGGCCATCGCCAATGCCGAGCACAACGACGGCGCCGACATCGACGAACTGCGCATCACGAGCATCCACGTCGAGCAGGGTCCGACGCTGCGCCGCTTCTCGGCCCGCGCCAAGGGCCGCGGCACGCGCATCAGCAAGAAAAGCTGCCATATCTACATTGCGGTCGGCGACGGAAAGAAAGAGTAGGTAACGCATGGGCCAAAAGATCAACCCGACCGGATTCCGGCTTGCCGTATCGCGCAACTGGAATTCCCGCTGGTTTGCCACCGGCAAGGAATTCAGCCGCATGCTCGGCGAGGACCTCGAAGTCCGCGAATTCCTGCGCCGCAAGCTGCGTAACGCCTCCGTCGGCCGCATCCTGATCGAGCGCCCCGCCAAGAACGCGCGCATCACCATCTTCTCGGCCCGGCCCGGCGTGGTCATCGGCAAGAAGGGCGAGGACATCGAGACCCTCAAGGTCGCGCTCCAGAAGATGATGGGCGTGCCGGTGCACGTCAACATCGACGAGATCCGCAAGCCCGAGCTCGACGCGCAGCTGATCGCCGATTCGATCACCCAGCAGCTCGAGAAGCGCATCATGTTCCGCCGCGCGATGAAGCGCGCGATGCAGAACGCCATGCGCCTGGGCGCGCAGGGCATCAAGATCATGAGCGCCGGCCGGCTCAACGGCATCGAGATCGCGCGCACGGAATGGTACCGCGAGGGCCGCGTGCCGCTGCACACGCTGCGCGCCGACATCGACTACGGTTTTTCCGAGGCCAAGACCACCTACGGCGTGATCGGCGTGAAGGTCTGGGTCTACAAGGGCGATACCCTGGGTCGCGCCGACGCTGCCGCGGCCGACGCGGCCGCGCCCGCGCCGGAGCGCGACGACCGGCGTCCGCCGCGCCGCCCGGCGGGCGACCGCCCCGGCCCGGGCGCCGGACCGCGCACCGGCGCGCCGCGCCGCGCGCCGCGCAAGGACGACGCCCCGGCGGCCGAGGCCGCGCCGGCAGCGGCACCCGCGGCCGCCGCGCCGGCAGGCGCGGATCCTGCCAAGCCCGCCATCAAGCGCGTGCGCAAGGTGGCGGTCAAGGTCGCCGGTGCGCCGGCAGCCGACAAGCCGGCCGGCGATACGGGCGAGGGCAAGTAGAGGACACGCGGGTGCCGGCGGCCGCACGACGGGCGGACGGCACCCTGGCTACGAGGATCGCGCGGCGACGCGCGACATTGCAACGACAGAACATGGGGCCGGTCACGTCCGGCCCGCCGGAGAATCACGATGCTGCAACCCGCACGACGCAAGTATCGCAAGGACCACAAGGGTCGCAATCGCGGCCTGGCCACGCGCGGTGCCAACGTATCGTTCGGCGAATTCGGCCTCAAGGCCACCGAGCGCGGCCGCCTGACGGCGCGCCAGATCGAGGCCGCACGGCGCGCGATCACCCGCCACATCAAGCGCGGCGGGCGCGTGTGGATCCGCATCTTCCCGGACAAGCCCATCTCCCAGAAGCCGGCCGAGGTGCGCATGGGCAACGGCAAGGGCAACCCCGAGTACTGGGTGGCCCAGATCCAGCCGGGCAAGGTGCTGTACGAGATGGACGGTGTCGACGAGGTCGTCGCGCGCGAGGCCTTCACGCTGGCGGCGGCCAAGCTGCCGCTCAAGACCGTGTTCGTTTCGCGCCAGCTCGGGGCCTAGGTGGAACGGTAAAGGGAACGCGATGGAAGCCAAAGAACTGCGCGCCAAGGACGATGCGGCGCTCGAGACCGAATTGAAGGAACTGCTCAAGGCGCAATTTTCCGCGCGCATGGCAAGGGCAACCCAGCAGCTGCAGAACCACACGCAGCTGCGCCGGCTGCGCCGCGATATCGCCCGCGTGCGCACCGTCATGACCGAGAAAGCGAACGCAAAATGATGTCCACCGCCCAGGCCGAGCCGACCCCCCCGCCCAAGCGCACCCTGGTAGGGCGCGTCGTCAGCAACAAGATGGACAAGACCGTCACCGTTCTGGTCGAACGCCGCGTCAAGCATCCCGTCTACGGCAAGTACATCGTGCGTTCGACCAAGCTGCACGCCCACGACGACAGCAACCAGATCAACGAGGGCGACCTGGTCGAGATCGCCGAGACGCGCCCGCTCTCGCGCACCAAGTTCTGGACCGTCACCCGCGTGGTCGAGACGGCCCGCGGCTGAGCGTCGGGGCGATTTGCCTTTTCGCGAGGTTTCGAGCTAGAATCCAAAGCTCACTTGGTGAAAACCGGGCCGAAAAACCCGTAGCCAGGGCAGGGCGGCAGTAACCGGCAGTATCGCGCGGCTTATTACCCGGCAGTAGAACACCGCAGTACAGCAGCAAAGCAATCCGGGCCTGACGAACCGACCAGGAAACGACGCGGAGCCGAACCGGCACCGCCTCCCCTCGGCCAGCCGGGCCCGCCTCCCCGTACGGGACCAAGACTGACCGCCTCCTCGCGAGCGGCGTCGGGTGCCGCCCTCCGGGGTCCGACCGCAGCGCCATGCGGGCGGCCCGGCGGTCGTGGCGCCCGCACCGTGGTGCCGGCAGCGGTACAAGTTGGGAAGAACGATGATTCAAATGCAGACGATGCTCGACGTTGCCGACAACACCGGCGCGCGGGCGGTGATGTGTATCAAGGTGCTCGGCGGCTCCAAGCGGCGCTACGCCAACATCGGCGACGTCATCAAGGTGACGGTCAAGGATGCGGCGCCGCGTGGCCGCGTGAAAAAGGGCGAGGTCTACAGCGCGGTCGTCGTGCGCACCGCCAGCGGCCTGCGCCGGATCGACGGCTCGGCGATCAAGTTCGACCGCAACGCCGCGGTCCTGCTCAACAACAAGCTCGAGCCCATCGGCACGCGCATCTTCGGGCCGGTCACGCGCGAACTGCGCACCGAGCGCTTCATGAAGATCGTGTCGCTGGCGCCCGAAGTGCTGTAGCCCGGCACCCATCGCATCACGAAACGCACGGCAGATCCAACAAGACAGGGCATTCCCGATGGAACGCATACGCAAGGGCGACGAAGTCGTCGTCATAACCGGCAAGGACCGCGGCAAGCGCGGGGTCGTGCTCGACCGCATCGACGAGCGGCACCTGCGCGTCGAGGGCGTGAACGTGGCCAAGAAGCACGTGCGCCCCAATCCGATGAAGTCGATCACCGGCGGCATCACCGACAAGACGATGCCGATCGACCAGTCCAACGTCATGCTCTTCAACCCGGCGACGGGCAAGGGCGAGCGCGTCGGGTTCAAGGAAGTCGACGGCAAGAAGCTGCGCGTGTTCAAGAGCAGCGGCGCGCCGGTCGGCAGCGGCAACTAGGCCCCGGAGGAAGCACAGCCATGGCCCGTCTGCAGGAACAGTACCGCGACAAGATCGTCCCCGAGCTCACGCAGAAGTTCGGCTACACCACGACGATGCAGGTGCCGCGCATCACCAAGATCACCATCAACATGGGGGTCGGGGACGCGGTCAACGACAAGAAGAACATCGATGCGGCGGTCGCCGACATGACGCGCATCGCCGGCCAGAAGCCGGTCGTCACCAAGACGCGCAAGGCGATCGCCAACTTCAAGGTGCGCCAGGGCCTGCCGATCGGCTGCATGGTCACCCTGCGCGGCGAGCGCATGTACGAGTTCCTCGACCGGCTCATCACCATCGCCTTCCCGCGCGTGCGCGATTTCCGCGGGGTATCGGGCCGGGCCTTCGACGGCCGCGGCAACTACAGCATCGGCCTGAAGGAACAGATCATCTTCCCCGAGATCGAATACGACAAGATCGACAAGCTGCGGGGCATGAACATCAGCATCACGACGACCGCCAACACGGACGAAGAGGCCAAGGCCCTTCTGGCCGCGTTCCGGTTCCCGTTCCGCAATTGAGCGAGGTGTATTTTGGCAAAGCTATCCCTCATTAACCGTGAAGCCAAGCGCGCCGCCCTGGTGAAGAAATTCTCCGCCAAGCGCGCCGCGCTGAAGGCCTCCTTCTCCGACCAGACCCTGTCGATGGAGGAGCGCCTGCACGCCCAGCAGCAGCTGCAGGCGCTGCCGCGCAACGCCAATCCGACCCGCATGCGCAACCGCTGTTCCATCACCGGCCGGCCGCGCGGGAATTTCCGCAAGTTCGGCCTGGGCCGCAACAAGATCCGCGAAGCCGCGATGCGCGGCGACATCCCAGGCCTGACCAAGGCGAGCTGGTAAGGCCGGAGTGCAGATATGAGCATGAGTGATCCGATCGCCGATATGCTGACGCGCATCCGCAACGCGCAGCGTGTCGAGAAGAACGAAGTGGCAATGCCGGCTTCCAAGCTCAAGGTCGCCATCGCGCAGGTGCTGCGCGACGAGGGCTACATCGAGGGCTACCAGGTGGCCGGCGCCGCCGCCACGAACACGGCCGCCGCCGGGCATCCCGAGCTGCGCATCGGCCTGAAGTACTACGCCGGCCGGCCCGTGATCGAGCGCCTGGAACGCGTGTCGCGCCCCGGCCTGCGCATCTACCGCGGCCGCAACGACCTGCCCCAGGTGATGAACGGCCTGGGCGTGGCCATCGTCTCGACCCCGCGCGGCGTGATGACCGACCGCAAGGCCCGCACCGAGGGCATTGGCGGCGAAGTCCTCTGCTACGTGGCCTGACCGGGGAAACGACATGTCACGAGTCGCACGCATACCGGTCCCGCTGGTCAAGGGCGTCGAAGCGCACCTGGCCCCGGACCTCATCACCGTCAAGGGGCCCCAGGGCACCCTCAAGCAGGCGCTCACGAGCCTGGTCACCGTAACGATCGAGGACGGCAAGATCAGCTTCGTCGCCGCCGACCCCTCGCGCGAGGCCAAGGCCATGAGCGGCACGCTGCGCGCGCTCGTGGCCGGCATGGTCGAGGGCGTCAGCAAGGGCTTCGAGCGCCGCCTCAACCTCGTCGGCGTCGGATATCGCGCCCAGGCGCAGGGCGACAAGATCAACCTCACGCTGGGCTTCTCCCACCCGGTCGAGCATCACATGCCGGCCGGGATCAAGGTCGAGACGCCGACGCAGACGGAGATCGTCATCAAGGGCGCCGACAAGCAGCGCGTCGGCCAGGTCGCCGCCGAGATCCGCGCCTACCGTCCGCCGGAGCCCTACAAGGGCAAGGGCGTGCGCTATGCCAACGAAACCGTGGTCTTGAAAGAGACCAAGAAGAAGTGAACCTGTCGAGACCAATGTCATGATCAGCAAGAAAGAGTCACGACTCCGCCGCGCCCGTGCCACCCGGGCGCGCATCGAACTGTTGCGCGCGCACCGGCTGACGGTGCACCGCTCCAACCAGCACATCTACGCCGCGGTGATCTCCCCCGACGGCGACAAGGTGCTGGTCTCGGCCTCGACGCTGGAGCAGGAAGTGCGCAACGAGCTGTCCGGCGCCAAGGGCCGCGGGGGCAATGTCGCCGCCGCCCGGCTCGTCGGCGCGCGGGTCGCCCGCAAGGCGGTTGCCGCCGGCATCGAGCAGGTGGCCTTCGACCGCTCCGGATTCCGTTACCACGGCCGCGTCAAGGCGCTGGCCGACGCCGCGCGTGAAGCCGGCCTGAAGTTCTAGGAGCGCGACATGGCAAGAATCCAACCGAAGAACCTGGGCGAGGCGCGTGACGACGGCATGCGCGAGAAGATGATCGCCGTGAACCGCGTCACCAAGGTCGTCAAGGGCGGCCGCATCCTGGCCTTCGCGGCGCTCACGGTCGTCGGCGACGGCGACGGCCGCATCGGCATGGGAAAAGGCAAGGCCCGCGAGGTACCGGTGGCCGTGCAGAAGGCGATGGAGCGCGCCCGCCGCGGCATGGCCCGCATCCCGCTGCGCAACGGCACGGTGCAGCACAACGTGGTCGCCAAGCACGGCGCCGCGCGCGTCATGCTGGCGCCGGCCGCCGAAGGTGCCGGCATCATCGCCGGCGGTCCGATGCGCGCGATCTTCGACGTGATGGGCGTGCACAACGTCGTGGCCAAGTCGCACGGCTCGACCAACCCCTACAACATGGTGCGCGCGACCCTCAAGGCGCTCGAGCTGCTGCGCACCCCTGCCGAGATCGCCGCCAAGCGCGGCAAGACGGTCGAAGAAATCCTGGGCTGAGGAATCAAGCGTGAACACAGCGGCGAAGACAGCGGCGACGACCGCGCCCGAGGGCGCGGCGGCCGGCAAGACGGTCCGGGTCAAGCTCGTCAAGAGCCTGGCCGGCACCAAGTCCGACCATCGCGCGACGGTCATCGGCCTGGGCCTGGGGCGCCTGAACAGCACCCGGGTCCTCGAGGACACGCCGGCCGTGCGCGGCATGATCAACAAGGTCAGCTACCTGCTCCAGGTCGGCTGAGGCAACGGAACCAAGAGGCGGGATAGACCATGCGTCTGAACACCATCAAGGCGGCGACCGGCTCCAGGAGCGTGCGCCACCGCGTCGGCCGCGGCATCGGCAGCGGCTGGGGCAAGACCGCCGGCCGCGGCCACAAGGGCCAGAAGTCGCGTTCGGGCGGCTTCCACAAGGTCGGCTTCGAGGGCGGCCAGATGCCGCTGCAGCGCCGCCTGCCCAAGCGCGGTTTCACCTCGCTGACGCGCCGCTACGTCGCCACCGTGCGCCTGGGCCAGATCCAGCGCCTCGGCGTCGACGAAGTCGACCTGCTGGTGCTCAAGCAGGCCGGCCTCGTCCCCACGCTGTCGCAGGGCGCGCGCATCGTCAATACCGGCGCGATCGAGCGCAAGGTCGTCATCCGCGGCCTGGGTGTCTCGGCGACCGCCAAGGCGGCCATCGAGGCGGCCGGGGGCAGCGTCGCGTAAGGCGCGGCACGCGGCAACCGGCGCACATTCAAGGATCATCGTGGCGAGCCAGCAAGGCAGTTTGGCCAACAGCGGGAAGTACTCGGACCTATGGCGTCGCCTGGTCTTCCTGCTGCTCGCCCTCGTGGTCTATCGCCTGGGCACGCACATCCCGGTGCCGCTGATCGACCCGGACCAGTTCCGGCAGGCGTTCCAGTCGCAGCAGGGCGGCATCCTGGGCCTGCTCAACATGTTCTCCGGCGGCGCGCTGTCGCGCTTCTCGATCCTGTCCATCGGCATCATGCCGTACATCTCCGCGTCGATCATCATGCAGATGCTCACCTACGTGCTGCCCTCGCTCGAGGCGCTGCGCAAGGAGGGCGAGTCGGGCCGGCGCAAGGTCACGCAGTACACGCGCTACGCCACCGTCGGCCTGGCCACCGTGCAGTCCTACCTGGCCATCGTGGCGATCGAATCGGTGCCCAACCTGGTCATCGAACCGGGCCTGCTGTTCCGCTTCATCGGCGTCGTGTCGCTGGTCACGGGCTGCATGTTCCTGATGTGGCTGGGCGAGCAGATCACCGAGCGCGGCCTGGGCAACGGCATCTCGATGGTCATCTTCTCGGGCATCGTCGCCGGCCTGCCCGGCGCGCTCGCGCGCCTGTTCGAACTGGTCACCAACGGCGCGCTGGGCTACCTGGCCTTCTTCGTCATACTGGCGCTGATCGTCGGGGTCACCTCGGTGGTGGTCTTCGTCGAGCGCGGGCAGCGGCGCATACTCGTCAACTATGCCAAGCGCCAGGTCGGCAACAAGGTGTTCGGCGGGCAGAGTTCGTACCTGCCGCTCAAGCTCAACATGTCCGGCGTGATACCGCCGATCTTCGCCTCGTCCATCGTGCTCTTCCCGGCCACGGTCGCCAGCCTGTTCAGCGCCGGGGACGGCGCGCGCTGGATCCGCGACCTGGCGGCCGCGCTGCAGCACGGCCAGCCGCTGTACCTGATCCTCTACGCCTCGCTCATCGTGTTCTTCTGCTTCTTCTACACCGCGCTGGTGTTCAACAGCAAGGAGCAGGCCGACAACCTCAAGAAGAGCGGCGCCTTCGTGCCCGGCATCCGTCCCGGCGACCAGACCGCGCGCTACATCGACAAGATCCTGCTCCGGCTCACGATGATCGGCGCGATCTACATAACGCTGGTCTGCCTGGTGCCCGAGTTCCTGTACCTGCGCTGGAGCGTCCCGTTCTACTTCGGCGGCACCTCGCTGCTCATCGTCGTCGTCGTGACGATGGACTTCATGGCCCAGGTCCAGGCCTATCTGATGACGCACCAGTACGAGTCGCTGCTGAAGAAGGCCAACTTTCGGGGCGGCGCACCGGGCATGACGCGGTAACGATGGCGCGCGACGACGTCATCCAGATGCAGGGGGAGATTCTCGAGAATCTCCCGAATGCCACGTTCCGGGTCAAGCTCGAGAACGGGCACGTGGTGCTGGGACACATATCGGGCAAGATGCGCATGCACTACATCCGCATCCTGCCGGGGGACAAGGTCACGGTGGAACTCACGCCGTACGACCTGTCGCGGGCAAGGATCGTATTTCGCGCCAAGTAGGCGCAGCCGTGCTCAGGCACGCAGGCACGACAGGAGCAGCAAAATGAAGGTCATGGCGTCGGTAAAGAAGATGTGCCGCAAGTGCAAGGTCATCAAGCGCAAGCGCGTGGTCCGGGTCATCTGCACCGATCCGCGCCACAAGCAGCGCCAGGGCTGAGCAACGGCGATAACCCTCACCAAGGAAGTATGAGATGGCACGGATAGCCGGCATCAACATTCCCCCGCACCAGCACGCCGAGATCGGCCTGACGGCCATCTACGGCATCGGCCGCGCCCGTTCGCGCGCCATCCTGGATGCGGTCAAGGTCCCGCACAGCCGCAAGGTCAAGGAACTGACCGATGCCGAGCTCGAGCGCATCCGCGAGGCGGTCGGCCGCTTCACCGTCGAGGGCGACCTGCGGCGCGAGATCCAGCTGTCGATCAAGCGCCTGATCGACCTCGGTTGCTACCGTGGCATCCGTCACCGGCGCGGCCTGCCCGTGCGCGGCCAGCGCACGCGCACCAATGCCCGCACGCGCAAGGGTCCGCGCAAGGCCGGCGTGTCGCTCAAGAAGGGTTCGTGAGGCGCCCGCCCGTCACCGGCGCGCCCTGAGCCCCCGATATCCGCAGACCCGACAGCAGCAACCCCCGCAAGAAAACGAGGCATAGACGCATGGCTACCAGAACACCGTCCCCCCAGCAGGTCGCGGCCCAGCGGGCGCGCAAGAAGGTCAAGAAGAACGTCGCCGAGGGGATCGCCCACATCCATGCGTCGTTCAACAACACCATCATCACCATCACCGACCGCCAGGGCAACGCCCTGTCCTGGGCCACCAGCGGCGGCGCGGGCTTCAAGGGATCGCGCAAGTCCACGCCGTTCGCCGCGCAGGTCGCCGCGGAGGCCGCCGGGCGTGCCGCGCTCGAGTGCGGGGTGAAGAACCTCGAGGTGCGCATCAAGGGCCCCGGCCCCGGGCGCGAGTCCTCGGTGCGCGCGCTCAATGCCTGCGGCTTTCGCATCGCCTCGATCCAGGACATCACCCCGGTGCCGCACAATGGCTGCCGGGCTCCGAAGCGCCGCCGTGTCTGAGCGCCGCGCCGAGGAGGACCCTCCGATGGGATTCGACAATCTCTTCCGTGCACGGATCGCCGGCTGCTGCCAGGCCGTGGCCCCGTGTGCACCGTCCCCACGCAACCCAACGGCGCCAGTTTTGGCTCGATAGGAATCGATATGGCTCGCTACACCGGAGCAAAGCTCAAGCTTTCGCGGCGCGAAGGCACGGACCTGTTTCTCAAGAGTGCACGGCGCACGCTCGACTCCAAGTGCAAGGCCGACAGCAAGCCGGGCCAGCACGGCCGCATGTCGGGTTCGCGCCAGTCGGACTACGGCGTGCAGCTGCGCGAGAAGCAGAAGGTCAAGCGCATGTACGGCGTCCTGGAACGCCAGTTCCGGCGCTATTTCGCCGAGGCCGAGCGCCGCCGCGGCAACACCGGCGCCAACCTGATCGCGCTGCTCGAGTCGCGCCTGGACAACGTCGTCTATCGCATGGGATTCGGATCGACCCGCGCCGAAGCGCGCCAGCTGGTGTCGCACCGCGCGATCGAGGTCAACGGCAAGGTGGTCAACATCTCGTCGATGCTCCTGTCCGCCGGCGACCAGGTCTCGGTGCGCGAAGCCGCCCGCAAGCAGACCCGCGTCGTGGACGCCCTCCAGCTCGCCGGCCAGAGCGGTTTCCCCGCCTGGGTCGACGTGGACACCACCAAGATGACCGGCAAGTTCAAGGCCCTGCCCGACCGCGGCGACGTCGCCCAGGACGTCAACGAATCGCTGGTCGTCGAGCTGTACTCGCGCTGAGCCCCGGGGCGCACGCCCCGCGGCCGCCACCCTGTTTTCTGCGCCGGAGTTTGTGGGAGGCCGGCGCAGCCTTGTTTTCATCCCGCGACCATCCAGCAGCCTTATCGGCGTAACGAGCCGAGGGTATTGAAGGGGATCGTCAATGAGTACATCCGGATTGTTGAAGCCGCGCGCCATCGAAGTCGAATCCACCGGCGCGCACACGGCCATCGTCACGATGGAGCCGTTCGAGCGCGGTTACGGCCACACGCTGGGCAATGCACTGCGGCGCATCCTGCTCTCGTCCATGGTCGGATACGCGCCGACCGAAACGCAGATCGAGGGCGTCGTCCACGAGTATTCCACCATCGACGGGGTGCGCGAGGACGTCGTCGACATCCTGCTCAACCTCAAGGGCATCGTGTTCAAGCTGCACGACCGCGACGAGGTGACGCTGAGCCTGCGCAAGGAAGGCGAGGGCGTCGTCACGGCCGCGGATATCGAGCTGCCGCACGACGTCGAGATCGTCAATCCCGAGCACGTGATCGCCCGCCTGACCACCGGCGGCAAGCTCGAGATGCAGATCAAGGTCGAGAAGGGCCGCGGCTACGTGCCGGGAAATGTCCGTGCGTTCCGCGAGGACCACTCGACCACGATCGGCAAGGTCGTGATGGATGCCTCGTTCTCGCCCGTGCGCCGCGTCAGCTACACGGTGGAGAGCGCGCGCGTGGAGCAGCGTACCGACCTCGACAAGCTCGTCATGACCATCGAGACCAACGGTGCGATCACGCCGGAGGAAGCCGTGCGCCAGTCGGCGCGCATCCTGGTCGAGCAGCTCTCCGTGTTCGCGGCCCTCGAGGGCGTCGCCGAGACCGTGCACCAGAAGCACACCTCGCCGGACGTCGACCCGATCCTGCTGCGCCCGGTCGACGACCTCGAACTCACCGTGCGCTCGGCCAACTGCCTCAAGGCCGAGAACATCTATTACATCGGCGACCTCATCCAGCGCACCGAGAACGAGCTGCTCAAGACCCCGAACCTGGGCCGCAAGTCGCTCAACGAGATCAAGGAAGTGCTGGCCGCCCGGGGGCTGACCCTGGGCATGAAGCTCGAGAACTGGCCCCCGGTCGGGCTCGACAAGTAGGGCGCGGGCCGCGCCAGCGGCAGGCCCCGGATAACCCACCACCGAACCGCCCGCCGCCCGGGCTCCCCAGGAGCCCGGGCACGCAGGGATAGAAGAGTCGGATCAAGACCACGAAAAGGAAGATGTCATGCGCCACGGACACGGACTGCGAAAACTCAACCGGACGACCAGCCACCGGCTGGCCATGCTCCGCAACATGTCGAACTCGCTGTTGCGCCACGAGCTGATCAAGACGACGCTGCCCAAGGCCAAGGAACTGCGCCGCGTGGTGGAGCCGCTGATCACGCTGGCCAAGGAGCCGACCGTCGCCAACCGGCGCCTGGCGTTCAACCGCCTGCGCGACCGCGAGATGGTCACCAAGCTGTTCGCCGAGCTCGGTCCGCGCTACCAGACCCGGCCGGGCGGCTACACGCGCATCCTCAAGTTCGGGTTCCGCGTCGGCGACAACGCGCCGATGGCGCTGATGGAACTGGTCGACCGCCCCGAAATCGAAGCGTCGGCCGACGACGCCAAGACCGCGGGCTGAGCGGCGCTGCGGCGCAGCCCCGGGGGGAGGCCGGACTCCGCCTCCACCACGGGCCGGGCTGGCGTCGCCGATCGGGCGCGCCCAGCGGGCAGGCTGCCGGCGTTCGGTCTTTTCCGGGGCGCCGTGACATGTCATCTTTTCGTAGTGTGAGGCGCGTACCCTTGCCCGCATGCAGGGATGGTATGAGTTGTCGTCCAAGAGTCCGCCTGATCCGGTGAGCGACCGCCCGGCCGCGCCATCGGCGGGTCCGGCGTCCGCGGCTGCAGCGGCGGACCCCGCGGCGCCCGCGCCGGTCAATCGCTACCGCGCGATCTTCCTCTCCGATATCCACCTGGGCACGCCCGGTTGCAAGGCCGAGCACCTGCTCGATTTCCTGCGCCACAACGAATCCGAGAGCCTCTACCTCGTCGGCGACATCATCGACGGCTGGGCGCTGCGCTCGCGCTTCTTCTGGCCCCAGTCGCACAACGACGTGATCCAGAAGTTCCTGCGCAAGGCGCGCAAGGGCACGCGCGTCGTCTACGTGCCGGGCAATCACGACGAGGTCGCGCGCCAGTTCTGCGGGCTCAAGTTCGGCGATGTCAGCATCTGCGAAGACGCCCGCTACACGCTGCTGGACGGCCGTACGCTGTGGGTCGTGCACGGCGACGTCGCCGACGGCGTGATCCGCCACGCCCGCTGGCTGGCCCACCTGGGCGACGCGCTCTACGATTTCGTGCTGTGGCTCAACCGCCATTTCAACAACGTGCGCCTGCGCATGGGACTGGGCTACTGGTCCCTTTCGCAATACCTCAAGTACAAGGTCAAGAACGCCGTCAGCTTCATCAGCGACTTCGAGCACGTGCTGGTGCGCGAGGCGCGCCGGCGCGGCTACGACGGCGTGATCTGCGGCCACATCCACCACGCCCAGATTCGCACGGTCGACGGCGCGCTGTACGTCAACGACGGCGACTGGGTCGAGAGCCTGTCGGCGCTCGTCGAGACCTTCGAGGGCGAGTTGCGCATCGTGGTCTGGAACCGCATCCTGGCGCCCGGTTCGCCCACGCAGCACTGGAGCGACGACGAGGAGGCGCTGCCCGCCGCCGTGCCCGCCGATGCGCTGGCCGCCGTCCTGGGCTGATGGCCGCGGCGCGCGCCCATGCGCGCCGCCCGTCCACGTCGCGCCGCGGCGCATCGTCGCCGACCGCGCAACGGTGACCGGATGAAGATCCTGACGGTGAGCGATGCCTGGTATCCGCAGGTCAACGGCGTGGTCCGCACCATCGAGGCCACCAACCGGGAGCTGGCCCTGGCGGGCCATGAGACGCAGGTCATCGCGCCGGCGGACTTCGCCACCATCGCCTGTCCCGGCTATCCCGAGATCCGCCTGTCGCTGCTGCCCTACCGCCGCCTCTGCCGCCTGATCCGCTCGGCCCGGGCCGATGCGATCCACATCGCCACCGAGGGACCGCTGGGCATGGCCGCGCGCCGCTACTGCCTGCGCCACCGCCGGGTCTTCACCACCGCGTACCACACCCGCTTCCCCCAGTATCTCAAGGCGATGTACGGCGTCCCCGAGGCCTGGGTATACCGCTTCCTGCGCTGGTTCCACCGCCCCGCGCACCGCCTGCTGACGCCGACCCTGCACGTGGAGCGCGAACTGGCCCAATGGGGCATCACCCATACCGCGCGCTGGACGCGCGGCGTCGACCTCGATGTCTTCCGTCCCGTGACGCCGCCCTCGCCGCTCGTGCAGGGCCTGCCGCGTCCCTTGTTCCTCTGCGTCGGGCGCGTCTCGGTGGAGAAGAACATCGGCGCCTTCCTCGACCTCGACCTGCCCGGGACCAAGATCGTCGCCGGGGTCGGACCGGAGCTCGAACTGCTGCAACGGCGCCATCCGGAGGTGCGCTTCCTCGGCATACTGAGCCGCGAGGACCTCGCCCGGCTCTACTCCAGCGTCGACGTCTTCGTGTTCCCCAGCCGTACCGACACCTTCGGCCTGGTCATGCTCGAGGCGCTGGCCTGCGGCACGCCCGTCGCGGCGTTCCCGGTCCAGGGACCGCTCGACGTGGTCGGCGGCTCGCGCGTCGCGCAACTGGACGAGGACCTGCGCACGGCGGCGCTGGGTGCCCTGCGCATCGACCGCGCCGCGTGCCGCCGCCATGCCGAGGGGTATTCGTGGGCGGCCGCCACGCGCCAGTTCCTCGAACTTCAGGCGGTGCCGCCCGGGATCCCCGCCGGCGCCGCCCCGCTGTCCGCGGAGCCCTCGCAGCCCGCGGCCGTGGCACTGCCCCGGCGCTGAGCGCGCCCGGCGCCGGCACGCTGCGCGCGCTCAGGCGCCCCTGGCGCGGGCGCGCATCCAGCGTGCCGCCGCCAGCGCGAAGTAGCTCAGGATGCCGTCGGCACCGGCGCGCTTGAACCCGACCAGGCTCTCCATCATCACCGCCGGTTCCTCGAGCCAGCCGTTGGCACAGGCGGCCTTGAGCATCGCGTATTCGCCGCTGACCTGGTAGACGAAAGTCGGTGCGCCGTAGGTATCCTTCACGCGGCGCACGATGTCCAGGTACGGCATGCCGGGCTTCACCATCACCATGTCCGCACCCTCCTGCAGGTCGAGGCCGACCTCGCGCAGCGCCTCGTCGCTGTTGGCCGGGTCCATCTGGTAGCTGGTCTTGTCCGACTTGCCCAGGTTGCCCTTGGTGCCGACGGCATCGCGGAACGGCCCGTAGAAGGCACTGGCGTACTTGGCCGCGTAGGCCATGATGCGCGTGTGTATGAGGCCGTTGGACTCGAGCGCCTGGCGGATCGCGCCGATGCGGCCGTCCATCATGTCGCTGGGCGCGACGATGTCCACCCCGGCCTGGGCCTGCACCAGCGCCTGGGCGACCAGGACCTCGACGGTCTCGTCGTTGAGCACGTAGCCGCGCGCGTCGACGATGCCGTCCTGTCCGTGCGTGGTGTAGGGATCGAGCGCCACGTCGGTGAGCACGCCCAGCTCGGGGAAGCGCGCCTTGATCGCGCGCACCACGCGCGGCACGAGGCCTTCGGGGTTGCGCGCCTCCCGGCCGACGAGGCTCTTGAGGTCGGGATCGAGCACCGGAAAGAGCGCCAGCACGGGTATGCCCAGCTGCACGCATTCCTCGGCGACCCGCAGCAGGGGCTCGAGCGTCATGCGTTCTATGCCCGGCATCGAGGGCACCGGTTCGGTCCGTGTCGCCCCGTCGATCACGAACACGGGATAGATCAGGTCGTCCGGCGTGAGCGTGTGCTCGCGCATCATGCGCCGCGAGAAATCGTCGTGGCGCATGCGCCGCGGCCGGCTCATGGGGAAGCTTCCGAGTGGGGTCTTCGCAGCAGGCATGCCGGGTTCCAGGTGGGGTTGGGGCGGGTCGAGCAGGGAGCTTGGGCTTGGGCGCGGCGCCGGTCGCCGGTATGCCGCTCGTTGCGGCGCTCAGGGCAGGATACTACCGCTCCCGTCCGCTGCATCATCGGCGGGGGCGCCGGGCGCCTCGGGCTCCTGCAGCATCTGCGCGGCGGTCTCGCGCAGCTCGTCCAGGCCACTGCGGTCCAGCGCGGAATACAGCTGGACCGAGGTCGCCAGCGGTAGTTCCTCCGCACGCTGCTCGGCGCGCGCCAGCGCGCTGCGCCGCTCCATGGTCCCGACCTGGTCGGCCTTGCTCAGCAGCATGTGCAGGCGGAAACGGTCGAGGTCGTCGCGCCGGCTGATCCAGGCGATCAGGTCCTCGTCGGCCGGCAGGCACGGGCGGCGCGCGTCCATGACGAGGACCACGCCGCGCAGCATGCGCCGCTCGTGCAGGTAGCCGCCCACGAGCGCATCCCAGCGCTCGCGCGTCATCGCATCCGTCTTGGCGAAACCGTAGCCGGGCAGGTCCACGAGGTAGGCGCAGGCGCTGCGCTGAGGCAGCGGGGCGTCGTCGAGCACGGAGAAGAAGTTGAGCATCTGGGTGCGCCCGGGCGTCTTGGACGAGAAGGCCAGGCGGCGACGCTGCGTCAGCAGGTTGATCGCGGTCGACTTGCCGGCGTTCGAGCGCCCGACGAATGCCAACTCGGGCAACATGGCCAGTGCGGCCTGGTTCAGCGCCGCGAGCTCGGCGACCGAAGTGGCGAACTCTGCCGACTCGAAACGCGGTGAATAGATCAAGATGGTTATTGCGCAGCCCACGTGCGGCCAGCGCTACTCCTGCGTAAAATACGCAGCATAGCGTTTCGAACGCGCCCCGGACGTATCACCGTCCTCGGGCAACCAGGAAAGGAAACACGATGTTGCGCAACCGGATTTTCGGGCTACGCATGCGGACCGCAGTGCCGCTGGCGGCATCGAGCATCTTCTGCGCGCTGGCCGCCCAGGGCGCCGGCGCGGCCGACGCGGGCGCGGCTGTCCGTCCCGATCCAGCCAAGGGCAAGGCGATCGCCGAGCAGGTCTGCGCCGGTTGCCACAATGCCGACGGCAATTCCGTCGTACCGACCTTCCCGCGCCTCGCCGGTCAGGGCGCCGAATACATCGTCAAGGAACTCACCGACCTCGCCAAGCCAGCGAGCGACAAGACGGCGCGCGAGAACCCCATCATGTATCCGATCGCCCAGGCCCTGTCGGCGGCGGACCGCCAGAACCTCGCCGCCTGGTTCTCGTCCCAGACGCCGGCCGGCGATGCGGCCAGCGACGACGCCGACGTCCAGACCGGGCAGCGCATCTTCCGTGCCGGCATCCCGGAAAAAGCGGTGCCCGCCTGCGCCGGCTGCCATGGGCCTGCGGGCAAGGGCCTGCCGGTGGTCTACCCGATGATCGGCGGCCAGCACGGCGAATACATAGAAGCGCAGCTGCGCGCGTTTCGCGGCGGCACCCGCCGCAACAACGTCGCCATGTACCAGATCGCCTTTCGCCTGTCGGATCCCGAGATCAAGGCGCTCGCAGACTACATCTCCGGCTTGCAGGCCCAGCCGAACTAGCCCGCCGCGCCGCCGCCGAGCAGCGATTCGCCGGCGAACAGCTCGGCGCTGGTTTCGCGGCGGCGCACGAGGTGCATCAGCGTTCCGTCGACGATCACCTCGGCCGCGCGTCCCCGGCTGTTGTAGTTGCTGGCCATGCTCATGCCGTAGGCGCCGGCCGACCGGATCGCCAGCAGGTCGCCGGCGGCCACCGCCAGCTCGCGGTCGCGTCCCAGCCAGTCCGCGCTTTCGCACACGGGTCCCACCACGTCGACCCGGCGCGTCGCGCGATCGCCTTGCACCACCGCCTCGATGTCCATCCACGCCTCGTACAGCGCGGGGCGCAGCAGGTCGTTCATGGCCGCGTCGACGATCACGAAGTTCTTCGCCGCACCGTCCTTGATCACCTCGGCCCGCGTCAGCAGCACGCCGGCGTTGCCGACGATCGAGCGGCCGGGCTCGATGATCACCGTCAGGTCGGTGTGTCCGCGCCGGTCGATGCAGGCCAGCAGGGCGGCGATGAAGTCCTCGATCGCCGGCGTGGCCTCGTCGCGGTAGGCGATGCCCAGGCCGCCGCCGAAGTCGACGTGGCGCAGGCCGATTCCGCCCGCGGCGAGGCGGTCGACGAGGTCGAGCACGCGCTCGGCCGCCTCCACATAGGGGGCGATGCTCGTGATCTGCGATCCGATATGGCAATCGATGCCGACCACCTCGACTCCTTCCATGCGTGCCGCGCGGCGGTACAGGTCCTCGGCCTCGGCGGCCGCGATGCCGAACTTGTTGAACCGGAGCCCGGTCGATATGTACGGGTGCGTACCCGGATCCACGTCCGGATTGATGCGCAGGGAAACCGGCGCACGCCGCCCGGCGGCACGGCCGAGGCGCGCTATGGTGTCGAGTTCCGCCGCCGATTCGACGTTGAAGCAGGCGATGCCTGCGTGCAGCGCGGCGCCGATCTCGGCCGGTGTCTTGCCCACGCCGGAGAACACGATGCGCGCCGGATCCGCCCCGGCCGCCAGCGCGCGCGCCAGCTCGCCGCCCGATACGATGTCGAATCCGCTGCCGGCGTGCGCGAGCAGGCCCAGCACGCCCAGGTTCGAATTGGCCTTCATCGCATAGCAGACCATCGCCTTGCGTCCGCGCAGGGCGCCGGCATAGCGCCGGTAGGCCGCCACGATGGCCGCCTTCGAGTACACGTAGGTCGGTGTGCCGAAGCGCTGCGCCACGTCGCGCAGATCCACGCCCTCGCAGTGCAGGACCCCGTCGCGCATCGCGAACGGCGCGCTGCCGGCGGCGTTCGCCGCCTGCGCCGGGGCGGTGCTCATGGCTTCTGCGGGGCCGGCATGTCGTCCCCGGTCGACGGCACGGGCGGTGCGCTGCCCCCGGCGGTGCTGCCCTGGGAAGCCGCGGCCGGGTCCGCGTCGGTGGATGCCGGCGCGGCGGCCGGCGCGGCGACAGCGGCCGGTGCACTGACGGGCGCCGGTGCATTGACCGTGGCGTTGGCCGGCGGCTTTTCCTCGCGCAGCGGCCAGGGCGTATCCTTGCTGTGTCCCGGCAGGAACAAAGGCCCCTTCTGGCCGCATGCCGCCAGCAGCGCCGCCGCCAGCGCGGCCACGGCCGCGATGCGCCAGTTGCGCGTGGCGGCGCGCGCGGCAATGAAACGGGCTTTCATGGCTTGAATCTATCATGACCGAATCGCAATACCTGGAGGCGGTGGAGGCCACGCTCGAGCAGGTCGAGTCCGCGTTCGATGCTGCCGAGTTGCCGGCCGACTGCTCGCTCGCCGGCCTCGTGCTGACCGTCGAGTTCGACGACGGCTCGCGCATGGTGATCAACGCCCAGGCGCCTACCCGCCAGCTCTGGCTGGCCTCGCGCGCCGGCGGCATGCACTTCGCCCACGACGGAAAATGCTGGTGCGATGTGCGCTCCGGGGTCGAGTTCTTCGACGCCCTGTCGCGCGTGGTGTCCGAGCAATTGGGCCGCGACGTGCGCCTGGCGGCCGGCTGAACGCGGCCACGCGCACCGAACGCGCCGCCTCCTAGAACACCGGCTCGCCTGCCGGCGTGCCCGGCGCCTTGGGCTCCTCGCCCGCCGCGTGCTCGTCGATCCCCAGGCTGGCCACGCCCTGTCCGGGCTGGAATTCCTCGAGGTAGACCTCGCCGTCGAGCTGCACGACGCCCGGCGGCATGTCGCGCTCGGTCGGCGGCACGCCCTTGAGGGCGCCGGCCATGTAGTCGATCCATATGGGCAGCGCCAGGCCGCCACCGGTCTCCCGGGCACCGAGCGGCCGCGGCTGGTCGAACCCCATCCACCCGACCGCCACCAGGCCGCCGGCATAGCCGGCAAACCAGGCGTCGTGCGAATCGTTGGTGGTGCCGGTCTTGCCGGCGACATCGCTGCGGCCCAGGACCGCGGCGCGCGCCGCGGTGCCCCCGCCGCGCGTGACGTCCTTGAGCATCGAGTCGATCAGGTAGTCGGTGCGCGCGTCGAGCACGCGCGGCGCCGTATCCCCGGCCACCTGCGGCTTGGCCTCCATCAGGACCTTGCCGTTGCTGTCGACGACGCGCCGGATGATGTAGGGATGCACGCCGAAGCCGCCGTTGGCGAGCACCGCGTAGGCGCCCAGCTCCTGCCAGGGGGTGACCGAACCGGCGCCCAGCGCCATCGTCAGGTAGGGCGGGTGCTTTTCCGGATCGAAGCCGAAGCGCGCTATGTACTGGCGCGCATACGCCGGGCCGATCGCCTGCAGCACGCGGATCGACACCATGTTCTTGGACTTGGCCAGGCCCTGGCGCAACCGCATCGGCCCCTCGAAGCCGCCCTCGAAGTTCTTCGGTTCCCACAGCTGGCCGCCGGTGAGTTCGGGCGGGATGACGATCGGCGCGTCGTTGACCAGCGTGCTCGTCATGATGCCCTTCTCGAGGGCGGCGGCGTAGATGAACGGCTTGAAGCTGGAGCCCGGCTGGCGCCAGGCCTGCAGCACGTGGTCGAACTTGTTCAGGTTGAAGTCGAAGCCGCCGACCAGCGCCCGCACCGCGCCGTCGCGGGCGTCGGCCGCGACGAAGGCCGCCTCCACCTGGGGCAGCTGCGAGATGCTCCAGCTGTCCTTGGCGCCATGGACCAGGCGGATGAGCGCGCCGGGGCCGATGCGCCGCGGTGCCGCGGCCTTGGGCGCCAGCGCAGCCGCGGCGAAGCGCAGGCCGTCGCCCTCGATGCGCACCACCGTGCCGCCCGCCAGCTGGGCCCGGACCAGCCGCGGCCCGGCCTCGAGCACCACCGCCGCCGCGAAGCCCGAGACCTCGGGGGCGGCGCCGATGGCCTCGTTGATCCGCCGGTTGCGGGTCGCGGCGTCCGCGCCGATGTCGAGCTGGCGTTCGGGGCCGCGGTAGCCGTAGCGCTGGTCGTAGGCCAGCACCTGCGTGCGCAGCGCCTCGTAGGCCAGCTGCTGGTCGCCGCTGGAGATGGTCGTGTACACGTTGAGCCCGCGCGTGTAGGCCTCCTCGTGGAAGACGTCGGACACCAGCTCGCGCGCCAGCTCGGCCACGTACTCGGCGCGCACGCGCGAATGGGTCATGTTCGCCACCGCGCTGGCGTTGTCGGTGCGCACGTGGACCTCCTCGGCGAGCGCGGCATCGTAGGACTTGCGGTCGATGTAGTTGAGCGCCAGCATGCGCCCCAGCACGTAATGCTGGCGCGCGCGCGCGCCCTTGGGGTTGGTCAGCGGATTGCCGGTGCTGGGCGCCTTGGGCAGTTCGGCCAGCATCGCGCATTCGCCCAGCGTGAGGTCGGGCAGCGCCTTGCCGAAATAGATCTGCGCCGCCGAGGCGAAGCCGTAGGCGCGCTGGCCGAGGTAGATCTGGTTGACGTAGACCTCGAGGATCCGGTCCTTCGTGAGCGAGGACTCGATCTTCACCGCCAGCGCGATCTCGTACACCTTGCGCGTATAGCTGCGCTCGGAGCTCAGGAAGAAGTTGCGCGCCACCTGCATCGTGATCGTGCTCGCGCCCTGGCTCTTGTGGCCCGACAGCAGGTTCGCCGTGGCCGCGCGCACGATGCCCAGGAGGTCGACGCCGCCGTGGCGATAGAAATTGTTGTCCTCGGCGGCGAGGATGGCCTCCTTGAGGCGGGTCGGCACGTCCTGGATCGCCACCAGGCTGCGCCGTTCCTCGCCGAACTCGCCCAGCAGCACGCCGTCGGCGCTCCAGACCCGCAGCGGCACCTTGGGGCGGTAGTCGGTCAGGGCCTCGATCGAGGGCAGGTGGTAATAGGCGATGGCGAAGACCAGCGTCCCCAGCAGCACCGCGCTGGCCAGCACGCCGCCCAGCAGGATGGCGGCGAAGCCGGCGACCCGCGCCGGGCGCGATCGCAGCAGGACGAGCAGACGCTGGAGGGCCAGGCGAGCGCGTTCGGAGGGGGCAGAGGCCAAGGTGCTCTCGGTGGGGACGGGACGTCGCGGTGATCACGCCGCCGGGCAATCGGCAGACGGCCGGCGATTATAGGCAGGCCGAGCGCAGGCCTCCGGCGCCCGCGCCCGGTGGCGCCGCGGCGATCGCCGGCGCTGTCGATTCCCGCTGTCGACGCCTTTAGTACCGCTGACGCGTTCATCGATTCCGATAGGCAATTCGCAATACCGGAAAACTGCCACTGCTCCAGCTTTCGATGGGCTTGGCTCAGAGGGGCGCGCTTGCTACGATTTCCCTCAGTGCCGGATAATCTCTGGATGAATTCCCGGGTACAAGGGAAACGGGGACTGCCGGGGCCGCAAGCGCGTCCGCCGGTGACGCGTTGGGCCTTCCGCGCGCGGTTTGCCGCGGCCGTGGCCCGGCAAATAGCTTCGAATTGATGTTTCTGATGGCGCGGGGCCAGCCCCCGAATGGCTCGACGCATGTATTGTCCGGGATTGCCGGCCTGACTGGGAGTGCCGCTTTGGCCTTCGAATTGCCTTTCTTTTCGTCCAAGACGCCGCCCATGCTCGGCCTGGACATCGGTTCGTCGAGCGTCAAGCTCGTCGAACTGGTCGATGCCGGCGGCGGCGCGCTGCGTCTCGAGCGCTATGCGATCGAGCCGATCCCGCGCGGCGCGGTGGTCGATGGCAACCTGGACAAGATCGATGTCGTCGCCGATGCGGTCAAGCGCGTCTGGCGCCGTTCCGGCACCCGCATCAAGAACGTCGCGATGGCGCTGCCCGCCTCGGCCGTGATCACCAAGCGCATCGCCCTTCCCGGGAACCTGCGCGAGGAAGAGATGGAGATGCAGGTCGAGAGCGAGGCCAACCAGTACATCCCGTTCGCGCTCGACGAGGTCAGCCTCGACTTCCAGGTCCTCGGGCCGATCCCCAACGCCCCCGACGACGTCGAGGTGCTGATCGCCGCCTCGCGCAAGGAAAAGGTCGAGGACCGCATGGCCGTCGCACAGGCGGCGGGCCTGGTCCCCGTGGTCGTCGACGTCGAATCGTTCGCCGCCCGCGCGGCGCTGGGGCGCCTGGTCGAGCAGCTGCCCAATCACGGCGAGGGGCTGGTCATCGCCGTCTTCTACATCGGCGCCAACACCACCAGCGTGACCGTGCTGCTCGACGGCGAGGCCATCTACGAGCGCGAGCAGCCGTTCGGCGGCCAGCAGCTCACGGGCGACATCGCCCGCGCCTATGGCATCTCCGCCGAGGATGCCGAGCAGAAGAAGCGCAACGGCGACCTCCCGGCCAACTACGAGGGCGAGGTCCTCAAGCCCTTCATCCACTCGACCACCACCGAGATCACCCGGGCCCTGCAGTTCTTCTTCACCTCGACGCCGTACACCCGCGTCGACCAGATCATGCTCGCGGGCGGCTCCTCGGTACTTACCGGGCTGCCCGAGGCGCTCATGGACCGCGCGCAGGTCCCGACCTCGGTCATTTCACCCTTCAAGGGGATGGAACTGGCCTCCAACCTGCGCGAACGCCAGCTCCGGCTGGACGCGCCCGCCCTGCTCACTCCCTGTGGCCTGGCGATGCGGAGATTCGACAAATGACGGTGCGCGTCAACCTGCTGCCGCACCGCGAGGCGCGGCGCAAGCGTCAAAAGAATGCGTTCTTCTTCATGACCGGCCTGAGCATCGTGGCCGGCGCGGCGCTCGTGCTCGTCGTGTGGTCGGTGCTCGAGGGCTACCTGGCCAACCAGCGGGAGCGCAACGAGCTGATCTCCGCCGAGAACACCAAGCTCGACGTCCAGATCAAGGAAATCGCCTCGCTGCGCCAGGAGATCGACGCGCTGCGCTCGCGCCAGAAGGCGGTCGAGGACCTGCAGTCGGACCGCAACCAGCCGGTGTACCTGCTCGACGAGCTCACCCGGCAGACGCCCGAGGGAATCTATCTGAAGTCCGTCAAGCAGGACGACCGCAAGGTCAACGTGACCGGCTGGGCCGCGTCCAACGAGCGGGTGTCGGAGTTCCTGCGCAACCTGCAGAACAACGGCCGCTACGTCGAGCGTCCGGAGCTCATCGAGATCAAGCTGGCCACCACGGGTCCGCAGAGCATCCAGCGCCGCCTGTTCGAGTTCTCGCTCAACTTCACGATGAAGCAGAACCCGGACCGCCAGACCGCGGCCGCCGCCGGCAAGACCCCGCCCGGTGCCCCCCCGGCGCCCAAGAAGTCGTGATGCAACGATCCCGCAACCCGGACCCGGCACGGTAGGAACCCCATGGCGAACCTTTCCGAGATCACGGCGAAATTCCGTGGCCTGACCCTCGAGAACGTCGGCTCCTGGCCGATGCTCCCGCGCATGGCCCTGTGGGGCGCCCTGGTGGTCATCTGCGGCATCGTCGGCTACTTCACGGTCTGGAGCGGGCAGATGTCCGACCTCGACGCGCTGCGTGGCCAGGAGGCGCAGCTCAAGGAGCAGTACCGCGCCAAGCTGCAGCAGTCGATCAACCTCGACGAACTGCGGCGCCAGAAGGAGCAGGTCAACCAGTATGTGCTCACGCTGGAAAAGCAGCTGCCGAGCAAGGCCGAGATGGACGCCCTGCTGTCGGACATCAACCAGGCGGGCATCGGCCGCGGCCTGCAGTTCGAGCTGTTCCGTCCCGGCCAGGTCACGCTGCGCGACTATTACGCGGAACTGCCGATCAGCGTCAAGGTCTCGGGCCGCTACCACGACCTGGGCGCCTTCGCCAGCGACATCGCCAACCTGCCGCGCATCGTCACCCTCAACAATCTCAATATCCAGACCGGCAAGGACCTGACCCTGACCCTGGATACCACCGCCAAGACCTTCCGTTACTTCGATGAAGACGAGATGGCCGCCCAGCGCCGGGTGCGCGACGCGGCCAAGGCAGGAAAGAAATGAGCTCTTACCCGATCACGCGCGCGATGCCGCCGGCCGGGCGGCGCCTGCTGGCCGCGGCCGCGGCCAGCGCCGTGCTGGCCCTGCTGTCCGCCTGCGGGCTGTCCGACGAAGGCGAGGTCCGCCAATGGATGGCGGACCAGAAGGCGGCGATGAAGCCCACGGCCCAGAAGGTCGACGAGCCCAAGGAATTCGCCCCGTACGCGTACGAGCCGCACGGCGCGGTCGATCCGTTCGATCCGCAGAAGATCCTCATGGTGGTGGCACGCCAGCGCGAGGAACGCGGCAGCGCCAGTGCGATCAAGCCGGACCTGGAGCGCCGCCGCGAGGTGCTCGAGGGCTTCCCGCTCGACCAGATCCGCATGGTCGGCATGATGCGCCAGGGCGGCAACAACGTCGCCCTGCTCGAGACCAACGGCGCGACCCACATGGTGCGCGTCGGCAACTACGCCGGACAGAATTTCGGCCTCGTGACGCGCATCTCGGAGACCGAAGTCGTGTTGAAGGAAATCTACCAGGACGCCGCCGGCGAATGGGTCGAACGACCCCAAAAACTCGAGTTGCAAGAGAGCCAGGCCGGCTCCGGGCAAGGGAGCAAGCGATGATGTCTTACAAGAAGCGTTCGATCCGGGCGAGCCTCGCTGCGTTCGCCGCCGCAGTCGCCGCTTCATGCGCGGCCACGTGCGCGCTCGTGCCGATGCTTTTCATGGCAGCCGCGCAGGCCCAGGGCACCGCGGACGCCGCTGGCGGCAACAGCATCGAGCACATCGATGCCACGCAGACGGGCACCGGCGTGTTCCTGACCATCCAGCTCAAGGATCCGCTCTCGGTCGTTCCCAACAGCTTCTCCGTCACCAATCCGGCGCGCGTCGCGCTCGACCTGCCGGCCACGTCCAACAACCTGGGCCGCAACACGGTGGAGATCAACCAGGGCGACCTGCGCTCGGTGAACGTGGTCCAGGCGCAGGGGCGCTCGCGCATCGTCCTGAACCTGCGCCGGCCGCTCACCTACACGATGGCCGTCAAGGGCAACACGGTCCAGGTCGCGCTCGGCGCGACCGCCGACGCCCCGACCTTCCCGGCCAGCACCGATGTGGCCGCCGGCGCCGCCGCGCCCGCTCCGGTGGCCGTCGCCGCCCCGGTCGCGCAGACGCCCGAACCGCGTTCGGTGCGGGCGCTCGACTTCCGCCGCGGCGGTGATGGCGAGGGCCGCGTGGTCGTCGACCTGAGCGATCCCAACACCAGCGTCGATGTGCACCAGCAGGGCCAGACCATCGTCGTCGATTTCGCCGCCACGAACCTGCCCGAGGCGCTGCGCAAGCGCCTGGACGTGACCGATTTCGGCACCCCGGTGGCGCAGATCATCGGCACCCAGCTGGGCGCCAACGCGCACCTGGTCATCGAGCCGCGCGGCCAGTGGGAACAGAACGCCTACCAGAGCGACAACCGCTTCGTCGTGGAGGTCAAGCCGGTCAAGGAGGACCCGACGCGCCTGTTCCAGAGCACGCGCAAGGGCTACCAGGGCGAGCGCCTGTCGCTCAACTTCCAGAATGTCGACGTGCGCTCGCTGCTGCAGGTCATCGCCGACTTCACCAACCTGAACATCATCACCAGCGATTCGGTGCAGGGTTCGATCACGCTGCGGCTCAAGGACGTCCCCTGGGACCAGGCCCTGGACATCATCCTCCAGAGCAAGGGCCTGGACATGCGCAAGAACGGCAACGTCATCCTGGTCGCGCCGCGCGACGAACTGGCCACCAAGGAGAAGCTCGACCTCGAGGCGCGCAGCCAGATCGCCGAGCTCGAACCGGTGCGCACCGAGAATTTCGTCGTCAACTACCAGAAGGCCGATGACGTCAAGAAGCTGCTGGTCGGCGACTCCAAGCAGAGCATCCTGTCCAAGCGCGGCAGCGTCGCGGTCGACGTGCGTACCAACCAGCTGTTCATCACCGATACCGCACAGCGCCTGGAGGACGTGCGCCGCCTCATCTCGCGCATCGACATCCCGGTGCCGCAGGTCATGATCGAGGCGCGCATCGTCGAGGCGCAGGATTCGTTCAGTTCCGACATCGGCGCCCGCCTGGGTGCGACCTCCATAACCGGGCACTCGTGGCTCAACGGCGGCCAGGGTTCGGCCTACACGGTCTCGACCACGAGCAGTGGCACGGCGCCGGCGAGCAACCAGCTCAACGTCGGCAACGTCTCGATCACCAATCCGAACTTCGTCAACCTGCCGGCCAGCGCGATCAACGGCTTCAACCCGGGCGTGATCGGCCTGACCCTGTTCAACAGCTCGATCACCAAGCTGCTCAACCTCGAGATTTCCGCGCTCGAGCTCGACGGACGCGGCAAGGTCATCTCCAGCCCGCGCGTGATCACGGCGGACAAGGTCAAGGCCCACATCGAGCAGGGCACGGAGATCCCGTACCAGACGGTATCGGCCGGCGGCGGCATCGGCCAGGTCCAGTTCCGCAAGGCGGTGCTGAGCCTGGAGGTCACGCCGCAGATCACGCCCGAGGGCGCGATCTTCCTCGACGTCAAGGTCAACAAGGACACGCCCAGCACGACCGTCAGCGGCAGCGCCGGCGTCGCCATCGACACCAAGAACGTATCGACCCAGGTCCTGGTCGAGAACGGCGGCACCGTGGTCCTGGGCGGCATCTACCAGCAGACCATCTCCGAGACGACGACGCGCATCCCGGTCCTGGGCGAGATTCCCTACCTCGGCGCCTTGTTCCGCGACGTGGCCAAGACCAACAACCGCACCGAGCTGCTGATCTTCATCACCCCGCGCGTCATCTCCGAGCGGGTGAACCAGGCGGCCTCGCAGTAGTCCGCGGGACCGGCGACGGTCCGATGCCCGAACCGCTCGACCTGCCCGGGGGCGCTGCCGCCCCGGCGGGCCCCCCCTCGGTCTTCCTGATCGGCATGATGGGTGCCGGCAAGACGACCGTCGGCCGCCTGCTGGCCGCTACCCTGGGCTACCGCTTCCTCGACTGCGACCACGAGATCGAACGCCGCGCCGGCGTGCGCATCACCACCATGTTCGAGATGGAGGGCGAGGCGGGTTTTCGCGAGCGCGAATCCGCCCTGATCGACGAGCTGACCGCGCTGCCGGGGCTCGTCCTGGCGACCGGCGGGGGCGCGGTGCTGCGGCCGCAGAACCGCCGCTGGCTGCACGACCGCGGCCTGGTGGTCTTCCTCGAGGCCTCGGCCCACGAGATCGCACGCCGCACCCGCCACGACACCAGCCGTCCGCTGCTGCTCGCCCCCGACCGGCGCGCGCGCATCGAGGCGCTGCTCGCGGAACGCCTGCCGCTGTACCGCGCCACCGCCCACGCCAGCTTCCGGTCGGCCGCACGCAATCCACGTCGTCTCGTGACGGCGATGCTGGCCCACCCGGCCCTGGCCGCCCTCGCGCACGCGCCGCCGGCAGCGCCCGGCGCCGGCCCGGGGCCGGGCCTTCCCGCGGATGCGCCGCCGCTGCCGGCCGCGGACACGTAAAATGCGCCCATGCGACGAATCGCCGTCAGCCTCGCCGGGCGTTCCTACGACATCCTCATCGGTCCCGGGCTGATCGACCGGCTCGGCGAGCACATCGCCGCGCTGGCTCCCTCGTCCATCCACATCGTCTGCACCGAGGTCGTCGCGCCGCTGTATGCCCGGGCCGCGCAGGAGGCCTGCCGGGCGGTCGCGCCGACCCACCTGTGCACGGTGGCCGACGGCGAAGGCATCAAGAACCTGGGCACCGTGGCCACCGTCCTCGATGCGCTGGTGGCCGGCCGCGCCGACCGGCGCAGCGTGCTCGTCGCCCTCGGTGGCGGCGTCATCGGCGACATCGCCGGCTTTGCGGCCTCCATCTACATGCGCGGCATCCGCCTGGTGCAGGTGCCCACGACCCTGCTCGCCCAGGTCGACTCCTCCGTGGGCGGCAAGACCGGGGTCAACCATCCGCGCGGCAAGAACCTCATCGGCTCCTTCCACCAGCCCAGCGTCGTCGTCGCCGATACCGCGTCGCTGCGTACCCTGCCGCCGCGCGAGGTGAGCGCCGGCCTGGCCGAGATCCTCAAGCACGGCCTGCTCGCCGACCGCGATTATTTCGAGCGCTGCGTCGCCGACCTGCCGCTGCTGCTGGCCCTGGAGCCGGACGCGCTCGCGCTGGCCATCGCCGGCTCCTGCGAGATCAAGGCCGCCGTGGTCGGCCGCGACGAACGCGAGAACGGCGAACGCGCGCTGCTCAACCTCGGCCATACCTTCGGCCACGCGATCGAGGCGCTCACCGGCTACACCGAGTGGCTGCACGGCGAGGCCATCGCCTGCGGCCTGTGCCTGGCCGCCGATCTGAGCTCCCGCGTGGGGCTGATCGGACCCGGCGTCGTCGAGACCATCGAGGCGGCGGTCGCCAGCGCACGCCTGCCCGTGCGCATCGCCGGTCTTTCCCGCACTGCCGCCTTCGACGTCATGCGCACCGACAAGAAGGCCGTCGCCGGCCGCATCGATTTCGTCCTGCTCGAGCGCATCGGCCAGGCC
>Ga0116229_10002055_pt1 | contig 32284 bp, 27 predicted proteins | sample S1TSphgellanicum_3_FD_87313 | JGI IMG/M metagenome (GOLD analysis project Ga0116229, IMG submission 87313) | Host-associated microbial communities from peat moss isolated from Minnesota, USA - S1T2_Fc - Sphagnum magellanicum MG | ecosystem: Host-associated > Plants > Peat moss > Unclassified...
GCCGGTCTGGGCGTGAATGGTCACTTCGGCACGGTGACATCGAGCCTGGCCCTGCTTGAGCCCCGACTCACCTACGAGCAAAACGCGGTGCTGCTGTCGTTTGCGCAACTGTCGCTGCCCGCGACCGGCGCAGGCCAGGGCATCAATTCACAACTGACATCGTCAGGCAGCGCAGGCGGCGTGGCGAGCACGTCTTTGATCGGCAGTCTCGACAACCTCCCTGCAAGTGATCTTGGCTCGGCCCTGGCCAGTCTTTCGGCCTCGAGCTACGCCACCTTGAGGCGCTTTAATCTGAACGAATCAGATCAATTCGCGCGCGAGGTGGCTGCCCACCAATTCTCGGTCGCTTCCGGCTACGGCGCCAATAGTGCAGGCGGCTGGATCAATCTGCTCGATCGCCGCACGTCATCGAGCGGTCTGCTTGCTTCGCCTGATGTTCGCGACCAGGGGCTGATCGGCGGCGTCGACCTGTACGTCAATGGCACGAGCCGCCTCGCGCTTGCCGCGCAGATGTTGCACAGTGCGGTCAATTTCGGCGACGGCAGCAACGCCAGCAGCGATCGCCTTGATGTCGGTCTGATCGGCACGACAGGCGACGACGAGCTGCTTTTTACGGGCCTTGCAGCCATCGGACGCCATGGCGATGAGATCAATCGGTTCATCGCCTTTGGCAACTACATCGAAGGACCGTCATCCCACCCCTCGGGCTTTAACGCCGACCTGTATGGCGAAGTGGCGAGCGAATTCGACGACGCCACAAGAAGGTGGATGCCCTACCTGGGACTGAACCTCGCCATGGCCAGCGATGACAGTTTCGAAGAAGGCGGGGGAGGCGCTGCCGACCTGTTTGGACGCGCGCGCCGTGCCAATCTGATCACGACTTCACTTGGCGTGCGTGTCGTGCAACCGTTGAGCACTTCACTTATGTCCCTGGGCCCTGACAACCAGAACTGGCTCACCGGCGCCTTGGCCTGGGTTCACGACTCGGCGTGCACGGACGGCCGCGTCGATGCGAGCTTTTTGAGCGATCCTCAAGGCACGCTGTTTTCAAGCACCACTGCCGCCCTTGCAAGAAGCAGGGTGCTCGCAAGCCTTGAGCTCAATGCACAATGGCAGCACCACATCCAGGTCCAGACGCGCCTGGTTGGCGAGGCCGGCTCGGGCACGCGCTCGGTCGAGGGCTACGGCGGGATCAGCTATGTCTGGTGACGAAGACGCGGCGCGCCTGCGTTTTGCACCGATCGCGCTTAGCCGCGCTTGAGGCGACGATAGGCCGACATGTGACGCAAGGCATCGCGTGCGTTGCCCAGCGTCTCGTGCAGCTGGGCCGCATTGAAATGCGCATCGGCGAGCAGCGGGTCGCTCGCCAGCGCATGGGTATAAGCGGTCAGCGCTTCTGCGAAATGCTCGCATTCCTCGCACGCGACACCCAGGTTGTAGTTCAAAAGCGCGTGCTCGGGATGATGTGACAGCGCTTCGCGCGCAACGCGACAGGCCCCTTGTGCATCATCGCTTTCAATCAGCAGCGCACACAGGTTCAACGCCGCATCGACGCACCCAGGCTCCTTGGCCAGAAGCCTGCGATAGGCGCGAATCGCCTGGGCGGGATCGCTGCCTTCGAGTTGTTGGGCCAGGGCGAAGTCATCGTCGGCAGCATGCCTTGCCCTCCTGCCCGGCGGGTCTGCCGCTTCGGCAATCGCCTCAAGACGCTCGACCTTAGGCGGCTCGGGTGCATCCGGGCGCGAGAAATCGAGCATGAGCTGCCCCGCCACGTTTTCTAGCGAATCACCAATGCGTACAACCAGTTCCTTGCCAAGAACGAAGACGCGCACGCTCGACAACGGTGCGTCTTCAGGCAGGCGCTGGCGCAAAACCTTCAGAAACTTCGCAAGCCGTGCGGGGGGCACCTTGCTTTTGGCCAGCGCTGCCGCCGAGCGCAAGAGCACCACGTCCTGAAAGTCCAGTTGATAGGCGCCCTTCGGTCCGCGCGTGGCCTTGATCACTCCGGCATTGACCAGCGCCGCGACAAGCGTTGGCTTGATCCCGTAGGACCGCTTCAAGCCAGCTACCGTGAACACAAAAGTCCTTCGTCTGCCACGAGCGGTGACGCCGCGCGCCGGGTTGGGGATCTAGGCGCTTTTCCTGGCGCGGGCGCGCTTGGCTGCAGGAGCCGCCTTGCTGGCTGGGGCCTTGGCGACTTCCGCGGGCTCCGCCCGTTTGGCCGACTTGCGCGCCTTCGCCGTGGTACTTGCGGCGGGCGCGGCAAGGCTCGAACGAAGGGCCTCCATCAGATCGATGACCTTGGCGCCCTTGTGCTGCGGCTCGTCAGACACGCTGATCTTGTGGCCGGCGACCTTCTCCTCGATCGCAGCCTCGATGCGCAACTTGGCATCATCATGGTATTCGTTGGGGTCGTACGTGTCCTTGGCGATCTGCTTGATCAGCTGCACCGCGAGTTCGAGCTCGGGGCCTTTGACCACCGCATCCTCGATGTCGAGATCCTTGATCGAACGCACTTCGTCGGCATACAGCAGTTGCTGCAAGACCAGGCCGCCTTCGGCGGAGACTCGTACCTGAACGGTATAGGACTTGCCGCGCCATGCCCAGCGCGCCAGCGCGCAGCGGGACGTCTTTTGCATGCCCTGCAGCAGCAATGCGTAGGGCCGACCGCCGCGTTTGTCAGGCGCCAGGTAGTAGGCCTTGTCGTAATAGATCGGATCGATCGCCCGATCGGGAATGAAAGCGACAATGTCGACGCTTTGCGTGCCCTTTTCTTCCAGTGCCTTCAGCTCTTCGGTGGTGAACAGCACATACTGGTCATCGCCGATGTCATAGCCCTTGACCATCTCGGCGCGGTCGACGACCACTTCCTCCTTGATGCACACGTACTGCTGACGCAGGCGCGAGCCGCAGGTCTTGTGCAGCAAATTGAAGTGAATCCCGCTTGAGGACTGGGTCGCCGGATAAAGGCGCACCGGAATCGAAACCAGTCCGAACGAAAGCGTCAAGTCTGCAATTGCGCGCGCCATGGTGTCTCACCTGTCGCAATAAGGGAGGCAAAGTATTGCATATTTCATGCCGATTCCAATAAAAACAATGGCTTGGCTGTTGTAGTTTCGCCTCGCCGGGTTGCCGGTCAGTCGTGCGGCTGCGGGGAGTTGTGAATCATGTCGTCTAGCGTCTGGTCGCACTGGTGCGCCTCGAGCAGGTGCGTGCGGTAATTCAAGGTCTCCTCAACCCGCCACTGCGGATGCGTCTCGCGCGCCCAGCGCAAGTAGGCAACGGTCGCCTCGCGCCGGCTCGCTTCGTCGGGATAGGAACCCGGGCAGCGAAACGCATCCACGTAACCGGGATCGCCAGCGCGCAGGGCGTCGTTCACCACCGGACCCGGGTCCAACGGGGCTTGCGCGAAAGCGGGGCAGGTGGCTGCACAAAGGGCAAGAAGGGCAAGGCACGATCGGATTTTCATGACGGGGCTCAGGCGATAAGTTGCCAGCAAGGCATGGGATTCATGCCTCGCGCATAGGTCGTACCCAGACGGGTGATCTGCGCGGCACAGACGTTGCTAAATCGCGGAATACGCGTGCAAGAGAGCGAAAGGAGACCGGCAAATGGCCCAATACGGCAAGAAAGCGTCGGAAAAAGTCGAGCGCGCAATGCACGAGCGCAACGCCGGCGAGCTAAAAAGCGGCCGCTCGGGAAAAAAAGTCACGAGCCGAAAACAGGCGATCGCGATCGGCCTGTCAGAAGCGAGAAAAGAAGGTGGCAAAGTGCCCGCAGCAAAACAATCCGCTGAAAAGAAAAGCCGCGGCAAAACGTAGAGGCCAGGCAGCCGCTGGGTAGCGGTTAGTTAGCCGTTGCATGGCTGTCAGCGCCCGGCCTTGGGCACCTTGTGCCCTCATCGGTTGCCTCCGTGCTGCAGCCAGCATGGTTTTTCCGCTGCGCCCATAATTCGCGTGCAACGCCATCCTTCGATGACGCGCGACGATCCAACTTCTTACGCACGTGAGCAAAGCCGACCCAGAGGATTCAGAAGTTCTTCGCTACGACTATGTAGCGCAGGCTTTCCACTGGCTGGTTGCCCTTGGCATCGTCGTCACCTTTGCCCTGGGTTTTTTCATGACCGGCATCCATGGCATTAGCCTTCTCAAGCTCAAGGAGTACAACTGGCACAAGTGGCTTGGCGTCAGCGTTTTCCTCATCGCGCTTTTCAGGATCGGCTGGGATCTGGCCAAGCCCGCCCCGCCCCTGCCAAAAAGTGTATCGCTCGTGCAGCAACGCGCGTCGAAGTGGATGCATTACCTGCTTTATGCCACCACGCTTCTCGTGCCGGTGACGGGCTATCTGTACACTTTGGCCGCGGGATATCCCGTGGTCTACTTCGGCTGGCTGGCGCTACCGGTCTTCTACGGCAAACAGCCCGAACTCATCGAGCCCCTGCGAGTTGTCCATGCATGGCTCTCCTATGGCATGGCGCTCGCCGTCGTCCTTCACAGCGCGGCAGCGCTTTCGCATCAGTTCTATTATCGCGATGGCGTGCTGCTGCGTATGCTGCCCGGCCGCGCCCAACCCCCTAGAGGAACGTCATGAAGCGCCTTACCGAACTCTTTTTTATTCTGGCTCTTGCCTTTTCCACGATCGCCGCTGCAAGCGAGGCCATGGTAGCGGTGCCGCCTAGCACCATCACCGTGACCTTCACCCAGGAAAACGTGCCCGTGGACGCTTCGTTCAAGAAATTCACCGCGATGATCGACTATGAGCCCGCCCACCCTTTGGATGGCCGCGCCAACTTCACCATCGACATTGCAAGCTTCGACCTTGGCAGCCCCGAGTACAACAAGGAGATCCTGAAGCCCGAATGGTTTGACGCGGGACACTTTCCGAGCGCGACTTTTCAAAGCACGTCGCTTAAGGCCACTTCTCCGACGCAACTCATCGCGAGCGGAAACCTGACCATCAAGGGCAAGACGGTGCCGGTCACGTTTCCCGTCACGATCAAAGATGACGGCAAGTCACGCGTCTACGATGGAACGCTGCAGATCAAGCGCAACGATTTTGCGATTGGTCAGGGCGAATGGAAAGATACTGATGTCCTTGCCGATCAGGTCACAATCAAGGTCCATGCCGTAGCCGCCCCGCTGAAATAAACCGATTTCCTTAACCGAGGTATCCCATGAAAAAGAATGTCTTCCTGCTCGCCGTCTTCGCATTCGCTTCGCTTTCCACGGGTGCTTTTGCCGATGTCGTGACCTATAACGTCGATCCCGACCATACCCATCCCGAATTCGAGGTCGACCATGGCAATGGCATGTCGGTCTGGCGCGGCTTGTTCAAGAAAACCACTGGCACGATCACGCTCGATACGGCGGCCTCAAGCGGCACCGTGGATGTCACCATCGATGCCGCATCGATCGACTTCGGACACGACAAGCTCAATGCCCATGTCACAAGTCCTGACATGCTCGACGTCGCCAAATACCCGACTGCGACCTATAAAGGCACGCTTGGCGCCTTCCAGAATGGCGCGCCAACCACGGTAAGCGGTGAATTGACGCTGCACGGGGTCACCAAGCCCGTCAACCTTCACATCAATTCGTTCAAATGCGCGCCCAATGCGTTGACCAAGATCGAGACCTGCGGCGCGGACGCCACGGGCACCTTCAATCGCTCCGATTTCGGCGTCAGCTATGGCGCTCAGCTGGGGTTCAAGCAGGAGGTGGTGCTGCACATCCAGGTTGAGGGCAAGAAAGCCCCGTAACACAAGGGCAATCCGGCGACCTCGTATCGCCGGCCCGTGCAGCAGCCGCATTCCTGATCTCGCCGGTACGCAAAGCCGCGACGATTTGCGCTCCCATGCGCGAATGCGCATCGCCTGCCATTCACCCGCGTGCGTGAATGCCATAGTGTGAAAAAAGCCGATCACACCTGCGATCCAGCACATGGGCCATCGACACTTTGTACGTCCCCACAGGGCACGCGCCCCTGGCCTCGCGCGCGCACATGCAAGGCGGCGCCATGCCTAACCCTGGCGAAGCGCCGCCACTTTTCCGGCGCGAAGCCCTGCTCGCGGCCGATCGGCGGGCGCTCGGTTCGATCGTGCTTGTGCGACCGATTTCGATGGCTTTCTACACCACCACGTTCTCGTTGATTGCACTCGTCCTGCTGTGCTTTTTCCTTCTTGGCGAGTACCAGCGCAAGGTTCACGTCGTTGGCATCCTGCTGCCGCAATCAGGACTGATCCAGATTACGGCGCCGCAAGCGGGGGTCATCGAAGACGAAGACCTGACCGAAGGCTCGGCCGTCAAGACCGGCACGCCACTGCTTGTCATCGCAAGTGAGCGCACCACTGCCGATGGACAAAGCGCCGAAGTGCTGATCGCCTCGCTCCTGTCACGCCGGGCCGAAAGCCTCGCCAGCGAGGGCGCAAGAGTGCGCATGCAAGGCAAAGCGCGTGCGCGCGCCGCGCTAGAACGCGCCGACGCGTTTGCTGCCGACGCAAGGCGCTCGGGCGAGGAGATCGTCCTGCAGCAAAGGCGCATCGATCTGTCACGGCAGGCACTTGAGCGCTTTCAGGCGCTCGAGGCTCAGCATTACATCTCGGCAGCGCAGCGCCAGGACAAGGAAGCAGCGTTACTCGCCGAGGAGCAAAAGCTGGCGGATCTGACACGCGCACGCGAAGCCAGCACGCGCGAAGCCAGCAATGCCAAGGCGGAAGCCGCTGACGCAAAACTGGAAGAGGAGCGGGAACTCCTGGGTCTTGCGCGATCGACTGACAGCGTGCGCCAGGATCTTGCCGAAAACGACGCGCGCAGCCGCATCAGCGTGTCCTCTCCGCGCGATGGCATCGTGATGTCCCTGCGCTCGTTCAGGGGCCAATCGGTTCGTGCTGGTGAAGTGCTTGCCGTGGTCTATCCAGAAGGCTCGCCCCTCGAGGCGGAACTCTACGTCCCCTCCAAGGCTGCAGGCTTTCTCAAGCCTGACATGGATGTGCTGCTTTCCTACCGATCGTTTCCGTCGGAAAAATTCGGCCTGAATCACGGTGTCGTTCACGAAATTTCCGGCACTGCGATGCGGGCCGAAGACATGCAGATGCCAGAAGCGGCGATCACCGAGGACGGTCGACAGCCGGTCTATCGCGTGCGTGTCGCACTCGATGCCCAGGCGATCCGCATCAGCGGCACGCGTGAACCGCTAAGGCCTGGCATGCTGCTTGATGCCCGCATCCCGCTTGAGCGCCGGCGTATTGTCGAGTGGGCCCTCGATCCGCTTTTTGCAATCGCCGGCAGGAGCCTGTGACCTCGTCCTTCTGGCACCGGCGTCGCACACTTCCGGTGGTGCTGCAATCGGAAGCGGCCGAGTGCGGGCTTGCCTGCATGGCCATGATCAGCTCGTTTTGGGGCCATCGCGCAACGCTCGCCGAGCTGCGCCGGCTGCACTCGATATCCCTGAAAGGCGTCACGCTCGCCGCCCTTTTGCGGATCGGCGAGCGCCTTAACCTTGATGCCCGTGCCGTCAAGCTCAGCCTTGAGGAAATCGGCGAGCTCAGTCTGCCCTGCGTCTTGCATTGGGATATGAATCACTTCGTCGTTCTAAAACGCAAGCGCAGCGCGCAGGTCATCATTCACGATCCCGCGGCGGGCAAGCGCCACGTCTCGCTTTCAGAGCTCTCGGCACACTTTACCGGCGTTGCGGTCGAATTCAGGCCGGGCGCCCTGTTCCAGTTCACGCCACCTGCCAAGGCGATTGCGCTGTCAGCACTTTGGGGCCGGGTGTTCGGTTTGCGCTCGGGCCTTGCGCAATTGCTGCTGCTTGGCATCGCGCTGCAGGTCTGCGTGCTGCTTGCGCCTTTCTACCTGCAATGGGTCACGGACGAAGTCTTGATGTCGGCCGATCGCAACCTGCTGTTGACGCTTGGCGTCGGCTTCTTGACGCTCAATCTGATCCAGGCGTTCATCGGCGCCGTGCGCTCCTACGCGAGCACGATACTCGCCGTCGATCTCAGCTTCCAGTGGCTTGGCAACGCCTTTACTCACCTGATGAAACTGCCGCTGCCGTTTTTCGAGCAGCGGCATCTGGGCGACATCGTCTCGCGCTTCTCGTCGCTGCAAACCATCCAGCGCGCAATCACGAGCGAAGTCATCGAGGCCATCATCGATGGCCTGCTGACCGTGAGCACGCTCATCGTCATGGTGCTCTATAGCGGCGAACTGGCAACGATCACGGCCATCGCGCTGGTCGGCTACCTGCTTTTGCGTGGCGCGCTTTTGCCACGGCTGCGCGAGGCCACCGCCGAACAGATCGTGCACGCCGCAAAACAACAGACGCACCTGATCGAATCGGCCCGCGGCATCCAGAGTGTGCGGCTCTTTGACGGCGCCACCGAACGCAAGAGCGGCTGGATGAGCAGCCTGTCTGACCAGTTCAATGCAGACATTCGCCTTGCGAAATTGTCCATTGGCGTCAAGGCCATCCATGTCGTCATCTTCGGCTCGCAGCGCATCATCGTCATCTGGCTTGCCGCGATCTCGGTCTTGCACGACCGCCTTTCAATTGGCATGGTGCTCGCGTTTCTTTCCTACCAGGACCAGTTCAGCCAGCGTGGGGTCGCCCTGGTCGATCGCCTGCTGCAATTGAAGATGCTCTCGCTGCATGCCGAACGCGTCGCCGACATCCTGCTTTGCGAGCCTGAAGAAGATCAAGACGCCATGCCAGACGCTCGCGAGGTCGTGGCCAGCATTGAATTCAAGGCGGTGTCGTTTCGCTATGCCGAAAGCGACCCCTGGGTCCTGCACAATTTCTCGCTTTTCATTCCGCATGGCCAGTGCATCGCGATTACCGGGCCCTCGGGCAGCGGCAAGACGACGCTGGCCAAGCTGATGCTGGGTCTTATGCGACCAAGCCAAGGCGAAATTCTTGTCGGCGGCGTGCCCCTGCGCGCACTCGGCCTTCATCGCCAGCGCATGCTAAGTAGCGCAGTCATGCAGGAAGACCAGCTGTTTTCAGGCTCGATCCTTGACAACATCTGTTTTTTTGACACTGCGCCGGACATGGATCGCATTCGCAGTGCGGCGCATGCGGCGGCGATTGACGGCGACATCGAGCGCATGCCGATGGCTTACCACACGCTCATCGGCGATATCGGAACGGGACTCTCTGGAGGCCAGAAACAACGGCTGCTGCTTGCGCGCGCGCTCTATCGCGAGCCCAAGATCCTGGTCCTTGATGAAGCCACGAGCCATCTGGACATGGGCAACGAGAGGGCGGTCAATGCAGCCATTGGCAAGCTGCAACTGACACGCGTGCTGATCGCCCACCGCCAGGAGACGCTGGCCATGGCCACGCGCGTGGTCGTGCTTAACGCGGGCAAGCTCGAACACGACACCGAGCGCCCCGCCCCGGTGGTGCCGGGTCAGTCGCCGATCGGCTAGAGCGTCCAACGACCAAGGCCATCGCCGAGGTTAAGGCACTGCCGAGCCGCAAGCCGCTCTCGGCGGGATCCACAAGCGCTGCAAAGTGGCGATCACGGGCGCCGGCCTGCGATGTGCCAAATCACACCGCTTAGATCGCCGAGGATCCGATTTCCCAGGCCCGAGGTGGGCCAACGTCGTGCGCTTGAATGGCTCCCTGCCGAAGCCGCCCCTCAGAACGGAATGTCGTCGTCCATGTCCTCGAAGGCCGTGGCCGGCTTTTTGGCCGCCGCCGGTTTTGCAGCGCGCGCCGGCTCGCGCTGCGGACTCTCGCTGCGACTTGGCCCGCCGTCATCCATCGGCGCCGAGCCGCCCCCACCGCTGCGGCTGCCGAGCATTTGCATGACGTCAGCGATGACTTCGGTCGTATACCGATCTTGCCCTTCTTTATCCTGCCACTTGCGCGTGCGCAGTTTGCCCTCAACATACACCGAGGACCCTTTCTTCAGGTACTCGCCTGCGACTTCTGCAAGGCGGCGATAGAAGGTCACGCGGTGCCATTCGGTGGCTTCCTTTTTTTCGCCACTGACTTTGTCAGTCCAGGTATCGCTCGTGGCGATGGTCACATTGGTCACCGCTTCACCGTTTGGCATGTAGCGTGTCTCCGGGTCTTTGCCGAGATTGCCAACCAAAATGACCTTGTTGACGGACGCCATCTTTTTCTCCTTTGCCAGGGGGTATCGCAGGCTGAAATCGCTGCTGTGAAGACCCCCTATTGGGGTGCTTGATTTGCGTTATAGTATCAGGTTGCCCCTGCTTTTTTCCGCCCCATTGCGCATCTGGCTTGCGGTGTTGCGGCTTCCCGTCCGGCAGGCTGCAAAAACCGTTTGCCGCGGCGTTGTTGGTCGCTTTCATTTCGCAAATCGGCGACGATTTGCACGCTTTTAGCATCGAGTAATGGACGAAATTCGTATCCGGGGTGCCCGCACCCACAACCTGAAAAACATCAGCCTGGATCTCCCCAGGGAAAAGCTGATCGTGATTACAGGACTGTCCGGGTCGGGCAAGTCGTCACTCGCCTTCGATACGCTTTATGCCGAAGGGCAGCGTCGCTACGTCGAATCGCTGTCCGCCTACGCGCGCCAGTTCCTGCAACTGATGGAAAAGCCCGACGTCGACCTGATCGAAGGCCTGTCTCCTGCGATCTCCATCGAGCAGAAGGCGACGTCGCACAATCCGCGCTCAACCGTTGGCACCGTCACCGAAATCCACGACTACCTGCGCCTGCTTTATGCTCGCGTGGGCACGCCTTACTGTCCGCAACACCAGCTTCCCCTTGAAGCGCAAAGCGTCTCGCAGATGGTCGACGCCGCGCTGGCCTTCCCCGAAGACACGCGCCTCATGATCCTGGCGCCCGCTGTGCGCGAGCGCAAGGGCGAACACTCGGATCTATTCGTTGGCATGCAGGCGCAAGGTTTCGTGCGCTTTCGCGTCGACGGCGAGATCGTCGATGTCGATAACCTGCCCAAGCTGAAGAAGACCGAAAAGCACAACATCGATGTCGTCATCGACCGCATCAAGGTCACAGCCGATATCAAGCAGCGCCTTGCGGAATCGTTCGAGACGGCACTGCGCCACGCTGATGGCCGCGCCATCGTGCTCGAGATGGATAACGGTCGCGAGCACGTCTTCTCAAGCAGGTTTGCCTGCCCGATCTGCAATTACAGCCTGCAGGAACTTGAGCCGCGGCTGTTCTCGTTTAACAACCCGATGGGTGCCTGCCCGTCCTGTGACGGCCTTGGCATCATCCAGTTCTTCGATCCGCGGCGCGTCGTCGCGTTTCCCAACCTGAGTCTTGCAAGTGGTGCCATCAAGGGCTGGGACAGGCGCAACCAGTTTTACTTCCAGATGCTGCAAAGTCTTGCCACCTACTACAAATTCGATCTCGACCGGCCTTTCGAGAAGCTTGGCGAGGACGTGCAAAACGTCGTGCTGTATGGCTCGGGCAAGGACACCATCCCGTTTTCCTACATGAACGAACGCGGCCGGGCGGTGGTTCGCAGCCACGCGTTCGAAGGCGTCATCAACAACCTGCAAAGGCGCTACCGCGAGACCGACTCGGTCGCCGTGCGCGAGGAACTCGCCAAGTACTTGAATCACAAGCCCTGCCCGGAGTGCGAAGGCACGCGCCTGCGCATCGAGGCGCGCAACGTGCGCGTCGGGCCGCGCGATGCCGATCTGCCGATCTACGAGGTCAGTGCGCGCCCCTTGCGCGAGACGCTCGCCTGGTTTTCGCAGATGACGCTGACCGGCGCCAAAAAGGACATCGCCGAGAGAATCATCAAGGAGATCGTTTCACGCCTGAAGTTCCTCAACAACGTCGGACTCGATTACCTCTCGCTTGATCGCAGCGCGGACACGCTGTCTGGCGGCGAGTCGCAGCGCATCCGCCTTGCCTCCCAGATCGGCTCGGGCCTGACCGGTGTCATGTACGTGCTCGACGAGCCCTCGATTGGCTTGCATCAGCGCGACAACGATCGCCTCATCTCGACACTGATGCACCTGCGCGATCTGGGCAATTCGGTCCTCGTTGTCGAACACGACGAGGACATGATCCGCGCTGCCGATCACGTCGTCGACATGGGGCCAGGCGCAGGCGTTCATGGCGGACACATCATCGCCCAGGGCCCGCCCGCGACGATCGAGGCCGACCGTCAGTCGTTGACCGGCCAGTACCTTGCCGACGTGTTGCGCATCGAGGTGCCCGCGCGGCGCCAGCCGATCGACGCCAAGCGCGTGTTGCGCATCGAGGGTGCGAGCGGAAACAACCTGCAGCAGGTCGATTTCGTGCTGCCCGTGGGCCTTCTTGTGTGCGTCACGGGCGTGTCCGGCTCGGGCAAGTCAACGCTTGTCAACGACACCCTCTATCACGCCGTGGCACGCCACTTGTACGGCTCTTCGGCAGAACCGGCAGCGTTCGAGTCGATCAGCGGCCTTGAACATTTCGACAAGGTCATCAACGTCGACCAGAGTCCGATCGGACGCACGCCACGCTCCAATCCGGCCACCTATACCGGGCTGTTCACGCCGATTCGGGAACTGTTTGCAAGCGTGCCCACCGCCAAGGAGCGGGGCTATGAAGCCGGACGCTTCTCGTTTAACGTCAAGGGCGGTCGCTGCGAGTCGTGTCAGGGCGACGGCGTGCTCAAGGTCGAGATGCATTTCCTGCCCGATGTCTATGTGCCTTGCGATGTCTGCCACGGCAAGCGCTATAACCGCGAGACACTTGACATCCAGTACAAGGGAAAATCGATCACCGAAGTGCTCGAGCTGACCGTCGAGGACGCCTACGAGTTCTTCAAGCCCGTGCCCGCGGTTGCGCGCAAGCTGCACACCCTGCTCGACGTCGGCCTTGGCTACATTCGCCTTGGCCAGTCGGCAACCACACTCTCGGGCGGCGAGGCGCAACGCGTCAAGCTCTCTCTCGAACTGAGCAAGCGTGACACCGGGCGCACGTTGTACATTCTTGACGAGCCCACCACCGGCCTGCATTTTCACGATATTTCGCTGTTGCTCAAGGTCATCCACAAGCTGCGCGATCACGGCAACACGGTGGTGATCATCGAGCACAACCTGGATGTCATCAAGACCGCCGACTGGGTCGTCGATCTCGGTCCTGAGGGCGGCGCGGGCGGGGGCCTCGTGATTGCCGAGGGCACGCCCGAGGACGTCGCCGCTTCCAAGGCGAGTTACACCGGCAGGTATCTGGCCAACCTCTTGCACCGCCCGCCCGCCAAGGCCGCATAGCCGCGCGCTAGCGGGTCAGCACGAAATTGCTCCAGTCATCGAGCACGGGGGCAAGGCCGCGCAGCGGCGCGGCCATGGCGCCAATCAGCGTTGTGTGCGTGACGCGATCGTAGATCTTGACCGTGACATCGTCTCCTGCTGCGCGCATCTTGGCTGCCAGTGTTTCGGTGTTTCTCTCCGGATAGACGAAGCGGTCGTTTTGCGCCGCCAGAAGCAGCGTGGCCGGCTCGTGTCCGGTGACATGATTGATCGGCATCGTGTCGGCGGGCGTGTCCGGGAAGTGAAAGATCGGCTTGATATCGGCGTCCGTAATCGGCAGGAAGTTGACGGGTGCAGCAAGCGCGACCAAGCCTGCGAAACGATCGGGGGAGAGGTCGTAGGCGCCAAGCCAGCGCGGATCGAAGGCGAGCATCGCAGCGTTGTAGCCCCCCGCACTGTGTCCGCAGACAAACACCTTGTCGCTGTTGCCGGAGAAGTTCGCAATGTTCTTGAACGTCCAGGACACGGCGCCGGCGCAATCTTTCAGGAAGTCCGGATAGGACACGCGCGGTGCCAGACGATAGTCGGCAATTACCGTCACGATACCGCGCGAAGCGAGTGCCTCGCCAACGAAAAGGTAATCGACGCGACTGCCGGTCTGCCAGCTGCCGCCGTAGAAGAACACCACCACCGGCGCGGCGTGAGCCGCGCCTTGCGGCACGTAGACATCAAGCCGCTGCGCCGGCTCATCGCCATAGGCGATGTCGGCCGTTTTCTTGAAGGTGCTCTTCTTTGCGAGCGAATTCAGAACGCCCACCGGAGAACACGCGCTAAGAAGTGTCGTAAGTGAAGATCCAAACAGCATTTGACGTCGCGTGAACATGAAGTAATTAAGGTCGAGTCGGCACCGTCGCGCAGACTACTTCATTACGCGAGAAAGCGCCGATCGGATGCCTTGGCCAGACGGTGCACGGGACGATCTAGCCTTCTTCTTTGAGCCAGCGCGCAACGTCGCGGGCAAAATAGGTCAAGACACCGTCGGCACCTGCGCGCTTGAACGCCAGCATCGATTCGAGAACCGCCTTCTTCTCGTCGAGCCAGCCGTTTTGGAACGCTGCCTTGAGCATGGCGTACTCGCCGCTCACCTGATACACGTAGGTCGGCACGTGAAACTCGTCCTTGACGCGCCGGACGATGTCCAGGTAGGGCATGCCCGGCTTGACCATCACCATGTCTGCCCCTTCTTCGAGGTCGAGTGCGACCTCGCGCAATGCCTCGTCGCTGTTGGCAGGATCCATCTGGTACGTCATCTTGTTGCCCTTGCCGAGATTGGCAGCAGAGCCCACGGCGTCGCGAAACGGTCCGTAGAAGGCCGAAGCGAATTTGGCGGAGTACGCCAGGATGCGCGTATGGATGAGCTTGTGGTCCTCAAGTGCACGCCTGATCGCGCCGATGCGGCCATCCATCATGTCCGATGGCGCCACGATATCGACCCCGGCTGCGACCTGCACCAGCGCCTGCCTGACCAGAATCTCGACCGTGTCGTCGTTGATGACGTAGCCGTCCTCGTCGATCACGCCATCCTGGCCGTGGCTCGTGTAGGGATCCAGCGCGACATCGGTCATGACCCCAAGCTCGGGCAGGAAGCGCTTGATCTCGCGCACGGCGCGGGGAATCAGCCCGTCTTCGTTGAGCGCCTCGACGCCGTCTGGGGTCTTAAGCGAGGGGTCGATCGCCGGAAATAGCGCAAGAACCGGAATTCGCAGTTTCAGCGTGTCCTCGGCCACCTGCAGCAGGTGGTCAATCGAGACGCGTTCGACCCCTGGCATCGAGGCGATCGGCTGCCGCACCTTCGTGCCTTCGGTGACAAAAACGGGATAAATCAGGTCGTCGGCGCTAAATCGTGTTTCGCGCATCATGCGCCGCGAAAAATCATCGCGGCGCATGCGGCGCGGACGCGGCGACGGGTGAGCAGGCGAATTCTGTCGAAATCTTGTTTGAGCCATAACGCGCGAGACGATTTGTTACATGGGGAGTGAAACGACCGCCGAACTTTCGGGAAACCGGGCAATCATACTTCACAGATGGCTTCGGTCATCTCCCGCTTCTCCTCCCTGAGCGGGTGCCTTAAAACAATAAGGCGTTATCGCCCCGACGTCATTCCCCTTGCGTCGGGGCATTTTTTTACAGGGTGTTACTACGCCAGTGGCTCAAAAGGGGCGGTCGGCGGCCAAAAAACGGCCTGGCCGGGTTAAACCGGTACCTTGACGCAGCACTTCGCTTCCAATTGGGGCAGATTTCTGCCGATTCGCCTTGAGTTTCATAAACACGAGCGCTATATTTTGTCTCACAAGTGAGGTTCCCTAAGCCGATGCGAGGAACCGCCCGCCGCGAACTTGTTCACGGTCTAGCAATGGCTAGGTAAGAGGAATCGGACCCCGAAGTACCCGAGACCCCGCTATGCGGGGTTTCGACTTTCTAGCGTCACCTTTTCTTCCCCTTGTTCTTCGGACCCTTCCGAGGCGGCGCAATAAAGCCCATAGTCTTCGCACAAAGCGTCGCGAAAACAACTTGGTTCTCCCGCTGCACCTGCTTCATGGATTCTTCTTTTTTTAAGGTCCCGAACCGCTCGCCGGGGCCGCAATGGACCCATCGCTTGTTTCTCGCCAACGCGGATTGAAACAACCGCCCGGCCAGATCTGGCCGCAGTCATTCGCGCGCCAGCGTGCCAGGTTTGGTGAAGGGCACGACCTTGTGGGCGCGCGGGTTCGCGTCTTTGAGCCCGAGAATCTCCAGAATGCGCTCCTGCGCCTCGGCAACGCCGGTTTTCTTTAGCGAGGAGAACAATTGCGCACTATGGCTCGGCCCAAAGACAGCGAGTGCTTCCTTGGTCGCTCTTAGTGCAGCAGTCGAGTCGCTGCGATTGAGTTTGTCGGCCTTGGTCAGAATCGCATGAATCGGCCGCTCGCGCGGCGCGAACCAGTCGACGAGCGCGCGATCCAGATCGGTCATCGGTCGCCTTGCATCCATGATCAGAACCAGCCCGCGCAACTCGCTGCGGCTCGCGATGTAACTGCTCAAAAGCGCGTCCCAGTGCGCCTTGGCGGCATGGCCGACCTGCGCGTAGCCGTAACCCGGGAGATCGACGATGAAGCCCGCCGGGACGTATTCGTCTTCGGCATGCGTGCCAATCGAGAAGAAATTGAGGTGCTGCGTGCGTCCTGGCGTCTTGCTTGCAAAAGCCAGGCGCTTTTGCGAGCAGATGGTGTTAATCGCGGTCGATTTGCCGGCGTTCGAGCGGCCGGCGAAGGCGATTTCGGGCGCACCCAGGTTTGGCAGTTGCGTTAAGGCATCGGCCGTGGTGAAAAAGCGCGCCTGCTGGAAAATCGACATGATTGAAGGCCAAGGGCCCCGGGGAGGGATAGCGCTTGCCAACGCCGGCGCAAGTCGGCGTGTCAGGCACAAAATGTCTCTTGTATAATATTGTGGTTTTGTGCGCCTCGCGCGCAACGTGCACGCCACGCACACAATGCTTGCAACCGTTGACGTGCGTGGTTGACGTGCGTGTCCATCGCAATTTTACAGGGCTTCTCTCGATGAATCGTGCCAAAGCGCTAATCGTATTTACCTGCGCGAGCTTTCTTGCGGCAACGATGGCCAGCGCCCAGGGAGCGGCTGCACCGGCCGAGGCTTCAGCCCCGGCCAAACCCGATGTGCAAAAGGGAGGAGCGATCGCCGCAGCGGTTTGCGCCGCCTGTCATGGCGTTGATGGCAATGCCAGCGGCCCGACGTTTCCCAAGCTCGCAGGCCAGCATCCCGAATACCTCGTCAAGCAGTTGACCAATTTCAAGGTCGTACCCCCTGCGACCACGGCCGAGCGTCCCAACGCGATCATGTCGCCCATCGCCGCTGCCCTGGCGAGCGCGGACATGGTCAATGTGGCTGCCTACTACGCCAGCCAAAAGCTCAAGCCTGCGGATGCCAAGAGCCCGCAGACGATTGCGCTGGGCCAGAAGATCTGGCGCGGCGGCATCACCGAGCGCGGCGTGCCAGCCTGTGCCGCCTGCCACGGTCCGAATGGCGCCGGCATCCCGATCCAGTATCCGGCGCTCGGTGGCCAGTGGCAGGACTACCTCGCAACCGAGCTCGACAATTTCAAGTCGGGCGCGCGCATGAACAGTGTGCCGATGCAAACCATCGCCAGCCGGCTGTCCGATGCCGAGATGAAAGCCGTGGCCGATTACGCGGCGGGGCTGCGCTAGCTGCTCGATTCGCCTGCCCTACATGGGCAGGCGCGCTTCGCCCAGAAGCAGATCGTCGATGGTTTCGCGTGCGCGCACGAGATAGCAGTTGCCGCCATCCACCATGACCTCGGCGGCACGGCCGCGGCTGTTGTAGTTGGACGCCATCACCATGGCATAGGCGCCGGCTGACAGGATACCCAGGGCATCGCCTGGCGCAATCTCAAGCTCACGGTCGTGCGCGAGCCAGTCGCCAGACTCGCAAACCGGTCCAACCACGTCCCAGACCCGCTTTTGGGCGCCATGACCGGGCGCGCCGAGCGGCACGATGTCGTGCCACGCATCGTAGAGCGCCGGTCGCAGGAGATCGTTCATGGCGGCATCGACGACGGCGAAATTCTTGCTTCCGCACTTGAGGTATTCGACTTGCGTCAGCAAAACGCCGGCATTGGCGACAATCGATCGACCCGGCTCGAGCAACAGCTCGATGGCGCTCGTGTCGCGCCGCAAAGCCTGCCATCGAGCGATGCGCTTTGTCACAGTCGCAACAAACTCGCTGATGGCAACGGACTGCTCATCGCGATAACGCACGCCAAGTCCACCGCCCAAATCGATGTGTGACAGGGCGATACCTTCGGCAGCAAGGCTGTCGACGAGGTCGAGCAGGCGATCAAGCGACTCGATCAGCGGCTCTTCATCGAGCATTTGCGATCCGATATGGCAGTCGATGCCGACAACCTCGAGCTCTTCGAATGCCTTGGCCTTGCGATACAGCGCGATGGCATCGGCATGGGCGATGCCGAACTTCGATTCCTTCATGCCGGTGGCAATGTAGGGGTGGGTGAGCGGGTCGACATCGGGATTGATGCGAAGCGACACCGGCGCCACGACGCCAAGCCGTCTCGCCGCCGCCGCAATTTTCTCGATCTCGGCTTCGGACTCGATGTTAAAGCAGCGGATGTTGGCGCCAAGCGCAGCTTCGATTTCGGCGTCGGTCTTGCCAACGCCGGAAAAAATCACGCGCTTGGCAAGGCCGCCGGCCCTTAGCACGCGCTGCAGTTCGCCGCCGGAGACGATATCGAAGCCGGCGCCAAGACGCGCCAGGCAGTCAAGCACTGCAAGATTCGAATTGGCCTTGACCGCATAGCAGATCAGGCCCGGGTAATTGCCAAGGCCATCGCGATACGCCGCAAAAGCCGCCGTGATCGCGGCTCTCGAATAGACGTAAGTGGGCGAGCCAAAGCGCGCGACGATCTCGTTTAGCGCGACGCCTTCGAGCATCAGCTCACGCCCCTCGCGTGCAAAAAACGCAGGCAGGGTCATTGCGCCTGGGTCGTGGGTTGTGCTGGCGTCGCGCCGTCTTGTGAAGTCGCTGCCGGAGGGGGCGCAGTCGTGAGGCCGCCGGCTGACGGCGTCGTCGCCGGGGCAGGCTCGGTCGGATAGGGCATGGTCGACAAGCCCGCTTCGGGCATCGATACTTCCGGCGCTGCGATGATGGTCGAGGGCGTGCCATCAAGAAGCCGCGTCTGTGGCGTTGGCAATTGCATCGGCACCGCGACCACGGGAGCGGTCTGCGTTCCGCCTGGCGATGACGCCGGATTCGGTCCTGACGCAGGCAGCTTGGGAAGATACAGGGGCCCGCGCTGGCCGCACGCCGCAAGCAGGGCGAAGAGCGCGGTGCTGGCTACAATACGCAGCCCTATCCCGTGCATGGCTCTCGACCGTTCTGCCCGTCTGGCAGAGGAACAAGCGATGTCTGCAGGGCGCATGATGGGTACCTTGAGTCGGCGGAGTTTAACATGACAGATAGCGAGTTCCTCGACCTCGTCGATACCCTCTTGGGCACGATTGAGGCCCGCGCCGAAAGGCTTGATGCCGACGTCAGCGCCGAGCGCAGCGGCAACGTTCTCAACCTGGAATTCGACGATGGCAGCAAGATCGTCATCAATAGCCAGGTGGCGCTGCACGAAATGTGGATGGCCGCGCGCTCCGGAGGCTTTCACTTCAGGTGGCAAGACGGAGTCTGGCGTGACAGCAAGAGCGGCGAGGAGTTTTTGGCCATGCTCTCGCGCCTGGCCAGCGAGCACGCCGGCAGCCCGATCGATCTCTCGGCAAAAGCCTAGTTTCGAAGCGTTCCGTAGGGCGCAGGCTGGGGTGGCGCGGGCAACGCCGGGGCGAGTGCGCCTGAAGGAATCGACGGTGCCGGCAGCGGCGCGCCGGAGACGCTGCCGTAGGCGGGCGGCGTCGCCGGCTTGTCGGCGCTGGCGCCGCCTGTCGCACTCGTGCTGTCGGGCTGCGGCATGTCGGCCGTGATCGGCGGCACGCCCACGCCGGGGGCGTTTTCGGTGTAGTAGATTTCGCCGCCGACATTGACAAGGCCAGGCGGCACCGGGCGCTCGACTTCGGGCACCCCCTTTAACGCGGTTTGCATGAAGCCAAGCCAAAGCGGCAATGCGAGGCCCCCACCGGTCTCGCGATCGCCAAGCGAGCGCGGCTGGTCAAAGCCGATCCAGGCGATGCCAACCAGGTTGTCGTTGGCATAGCCTGCGAACCAGGCGTCATGCGAATCGTTGGTCGTGCCCGTCTTGCCGGCGATGTCGTTGCGCTTGAGCACGCGCGTGCCGGCAGCCGTGCCGAAGCGGGCCACGCCCTGCAGGAGGCTGTTCATGGTGTAGGCGTTGCGCGCGTCGATGACGCGATTGGCCGCATCCCCCGCTTTCAGGACGTTCGCGCGCGCGACATCCTGGCCGGCATTGTTGGTGATGCGGCTGATGAAGTACGGGTTGATCTTGTAGCCGCCATTGGCAAAGACCGAGTAGCCGCCAAGCATCTGCCAGGGCGTGACCGAGCCCGCGCCAAGCGCCATGGCAAGCACTGCCGGGTGACGCTCCGGGTCAAGGCCGAAGCGGGCGATGTAGCCTTGCACGTAGCGCGGCGTGATCACCTGCAGGATGCGGATCGACACCATGTTCTTCGACTTGGCGAGCGCTTGCCGCAAGGTCATCGGACCTTCGTACTTGTTGTCGTAGTTCTTCGGCTCCCAGGCCTGGCTTCCGGTCTGGGCGGCGTCGATGACGATCGGCTCGTCAAGCACGACGGTGGCGGGCGTGAAGCCCTTCTCGAGCGCAGCGGAATAAAGGTAGGGCTTGAAGCTCGATCCGGGCTGGCGAAACGCCTGCGTCACGTGGTTGAACTTGTTGCGATCAAAATCGAAACCGCCCACAAGTGCCACGACCGCACCGGTCTTCGAATCGGCGCTAACGAATGCCGCCTGGATCTGCGGCATCTCGGTGATCTCATACTGGCCCTTGGCGTTCTTGACAATGCGGATGACGGCGCCACGCCTTAACTTCTTGTTCGGTGGCGCCTTGTCGGCGAGCCCCGAGGCAGCCATTTTCAGGCCATCGCCGGTGATCTCGAAGCGCTCGCCAGGCCGCGCGGCGTGGACCACCTTGGGACTTGCATCAAGCACCACGGCTGCGAGGATATCGTCGCTGTCGACGTATTCGAGCAGGGCATCTTCGATGGCCTGATCGAGTGCATCACCGCTAAGGTCAGCCGGAAGATCGACAAACGCCTCGGGGCCGTCGTACTTCTGGCGCCGTTCGTACTCGAGCACGCCATTGCGCACCGAGCTGTAGGCTGCCGCCTGCAGCTTGGAATCCAGCGTGGTGTAGACATTAAGGCCGAGCGTGTAGGTGTCTTCCTTGAACTGGTCGTAGGCCGCCTGGCGTGCCATTTCGGCGACGTACTCGGCGTGGACGGCGAATTCCGAACCCTCGACCTTGACGTTCAGGCGCTTGTCGAGCGCTTGCTTGTACTGGTCATCGGTCAAAAAACCCAGCGCCAGCATGCGTCCAAGCACGTACTGCTGGCGCGCCCGGGCACGGGTCGGGTTGACCACGGGATTGAAGGCCGAAGGGCCGCGGGGCAGCCCGGCTAGCATCGCGGCCTCGGCCGCATCGATGTCGGCAAGCGGCTTGCCGAAGTACACCTGCTCGGCAGAAGCGAAGCCGTACGCGCGCTGGCCGAGATAAATCTGGTTGATATAGACCTCGAGGATCTGGTCTTTGGTGAGCGTCTGTTCTATCTTGAAAGCCATCAGCGCTTCGTAGAATTTGCGTATGTAGCTCTGCTCACTCGATAGGAAAAAGTTTCGGGCAATCTGCTGGGTGATAGTCGACGCCCCCTGGCGGTGGCCGCCGCCGAAGACCGTGCCATGCATGGCATTGGTCATGGCAGCCCGGATGACCCCCTCGTAGTCGATGCCGCCGTGCTGATAGAAGCGATCGTCCTCGGCTGCAAGGATGGCCTGCTTCATGACCAGCGGGACGTCGCCAATGCGCACCACGCTGCGGCGCTCCTCGCCGAATTCGCCGATCAGGACCTGATCTGCGGTGTAGACGCGCAGCGGGATCTTGGGCCGATAGTCGGTGAGGGTATCGATCGAAGGCAGATTCTTGAACGCCAGCGACATGGCCAGGGTCACAAGCAGAAACGGCACAACGACGATGACGGCGAATGTCAGCCCGAAAAAAGCCAGGATACGCAGCGCCAGGCGGAGACTGGGGGACATTGCGGCGCCCTCGGGGCGCTCATCGTTTGCGGCCATGCGTTGCAATCAGTACGACAAAGCCGGTCATTATATCCAGCACGCCCAAAGCGCCCCTCCAAGGGGCGACAGCGCAGCGTCAAGTGCGGGTAAACGACAAGGGCCAGGAGGCCGTGCGGTGGGTAAAAAGCGATGGCAAGCGCGTGCCAAAGCGCCAGTGGACGATGTTGTTTTTTGATGCGGGCGCTGGAGGAAATACCTTTACATTTTTTAAGTGTTATTGCTAGCATCTCAAGTAAATTTTAATATAAGTCCCCTAACCCCGCGTAGTTAATAGGTTTTTTCCTACGCTGACATGAGGTTAGGGCGCGGTCGTCAACGTTTTCCGGGAGTTCTCCTTGGCCTTCGACTTTGGGGCACTGTTTTCTTCGCAAAATCAGCCGCTGATCGGGCTTGACCTCAGTTCGTCAAGCGTCAAGCTGGTCGAGCTCTCAGGCACGCCGCAGGCGGGCTTCAGACTCGAGCGATATGCCATTGAGCCCTTGCCCAAGGGTGCGATCGCCGATGGCAACGTGGAAAATATCGAAGCCGTGTCCGAGGCCGTCAAGCGGGCATGGAAGAAGAGCGGCACGAAGGTCAAGAACGTCGCCATGGCGCTGCCCTCGGCTGCCGTCATCACCAAGAAAATCATGCTGCCTGCCGGACTCTCCGAGGAAGCCCTCGAAATCCAGGTGGAAAGCGAAGCCAACCAGTACATCCCGTTTGCCCTTGACGAGGTCAGCCTTGACTTCAGCGTGATCGGACCTGCGGCCAATTCGGTCGAAGACGTCGAGGTGCTCCTTGCTGCATCGCGCAAGGAAAAGGTCGAGGACCGCGTCGCCGTCGCCCAGGCCGCAGGACTCAAGCCGATGGTCATGGACATCGAGTCGTACGCCGCCCGCGCAACAGCCGAGCGCATCATCAAATTGATGCCCAACGAGGGCGAAGGCCAGATCATCGCGCTGTTCTCGGTGGGTGCATTCACGACGACGATTTCGGCCACGCTTAACGGCCAGGCCATCTACGAGCGCGAGCAGGCTTTCGGTGGCAGCCAGCTGACCCAGGATATCGCCCGCGCCTATGGACTTTCGGCCGAAGAGGCGGAAGCCAAGAAACGCAGCAGCGATCTGCCTGAGAATTACGAGCGCGACCTGCTGCAACCGTTTGCCGACAACATCGCGCTCGAAGTCACGCGCGCGCTGCAGTTCTTCTTCACGTCAACCCCGTATAGCCGCGTCGACCAGATCCTCCTGGCTGGCGGCTGTGCGGTGATTCCGGGCCTGGTTGACGTCGTTGGCACCCGCACGCAAGCGGCAACTTCGATCCTGAACCCGTTCAAGGGCATGGACATGAGTTCGTCGATCCGCGAAAAACAGGCAAGACTGGATGCCCCAAGTCTCTTGATTGCGACCGGGCTTGCCATGCGGAGGAGCGGCTGATGCTTCAAATCAACCTACTGCCCCACCGCGAACTCAGGCGAGCGGCAAGGCGTCGCGACTTCTACGTCATGGCCGGGCTCTCGCTCGGCGCGGCGCTGGTCATCGTCTTTCTCGTTGCCATCGTAATTAGCGGCTACATCTCCGTGCAGACCGATCGCAACCACTTCATCGAGCAGGAAAACGCCAAGCTCGACGAACAGATCAAGCAGATTGCCGAACTCAAGTCGGATATCGACTCGCTCAAGGCACGGCAACAGGCGGTCGAGGATCTGCAGGCTGACCGCAACCTGCTGGTTCATTTGCTCGACGAACTGGTCAAGCAGGTGCCAGAAGGCATCTACCTGACGTCCATCCGTGAGCAGGGCCTAAAGGTCGCGCTAGCCGGTGTCGCCCAATCCAACGACCGCATCTCGGAGATGCTGCGCAACCTGAGCAACAACTCGCAGTGGCTCGAGCAACCCGAATTGATCGAAATCCATGCCTCAACCATGGGTCCGGACAAGCGTCGCGTCTTTGCCTTCACGATGAACGTCAGTCTCAAGCGTCCAGCGCCGGGCCCTGATGCTGCGCTCCAAACCACCCCTTCCGCGCCGGGCCCGAAGCCCGCCGGAACATGATGATCGGGTGACCCATGCCAGACTTTAAAAAGCTTCTCGACCAGTTCCGCGGCCTTAATCCGCGGGACGTCGGCACGTGGCCTGTGGTTCCGCGCATCACGGCGGCGCTGGCCATCGTCATCGTGGTTCTGCTTCTTGGCTATTTCTTCCAGTGGTCCGATCAGCTCGACCAGTTGCAGCAGCTGCAGCAAAACGAACTCAAGCTGAAGGAAGACTACAAGAACAAGCTTGCCCAGGCGGTCAACCTCGACGCGCTGAAGAAGGAAAAGGACCAGGTTTCGACCTACGTGTTCAGGCTCGAGAAGCAGCTGCCAAGCAAGGCTGAAATGGATGCCCTGCTTTCTGACATCAACCAGGCGGGTGTCGGACGCGGCCTGCAGTTCGAACTGTTCAAACCCGGCTCGGCGTCGGTCAAGAACTACTATGCCGAGTTGCCCATCGATATCCGCATCACTGGCAACTATCACGATCTCGGCCAGTTCACGAGCGACATCGCCAGCCTGCCACGCATCGTTACGCTAAATAACCTCGTCATCACGATGCCCCCGGTCGGCAGTACGCCGCTGAGCATGGAGGCCGTGGCCAAGACCTTCCGCTATCTGGACCCCGATGAGGTTCAGGCGCAAAGGAAATCCGCTGCCAAGCCGGGAGCGCCGAAATGAAGCGACTATTCCTGATCACGCTTTTGCTCTCGGTCTACGGCTGCACCAGTTCCGATGACGAACTGAAACAATGGATGGCCGACGCGCGCAAGGACGTCCATCCGATCACGCCGCATCTGACCGAACCGAAGACTTTCGAGCCATTCATCTACGCCGAGCAATCCCAGGTCGATCCGTTTGACCCGGCCAAGATCACCAATGCGCTAAGAAAGCTCGCGGCGAAATCGAATAATGGCCTCGCGCCGGACTTAAGCCGCAGGCGCGAGCCGCTCGAGTCCTATCCGCTGGATTCGATCCAGATGGTGGGCACGCTGTCACGGCCGTCGATGCGCTATGCGCTGTTGCGCGCCGATGGCGTCGTGTACCAGATCAAGGTTGGAAATTACGTCGGCCAGAATTTTGGCATCGTTACTCAAATCAGCGACAACCAGGTCAGTCTGAAGGAAGTCGTTCAGGACGCCTCCGGCGAATGGGTTGAACGCATCAGTAAGCTGGACTTGCAGGAGAGCTCAAAATGATTCAAGCATCGCAGTTTTTCGGGGGCATCTTGACCCGCCACAAACGCCTGCTGGCGGCCCTCGCGCTTCTCCTGGGTGTCCAGACCGGGGCCATGGCGCAAGCCAACTCGATCGACTCGATCACCACCACGCAACAGGGCCAGAACCTGGTGGTGAAGCTGACCTTCAATCACGCCCTAAGCGGCGTGCCAGCAGGGTTTGCCGTCGAGACACCGCCACGCATTGCGCTCGACTTCCTCGGAACGTCGAACAACATCGGTCGCAACTCGATGGAGGCCAACGAGGGGGAACTGCGCTCGATCAACATCGTGCAGGCGGGCGATCGCACCCGCGTCGTCTTCAACCTCAAGCGCCTGATCGCCTATAGCCAGGCGATCGAGGGCAATTCGCTGCTCGTCACGCTTGCGCCGACCTCGGCCGATGGCAGCACGCCGGTTGTGACCACGACAGGCGGCAGCCGCTTTGCGGAGGCAACGGCGATTCCTGGCCAGAGCGTCCATGCACTGCGCGATATCGACTTCAAGCGCGGCGCCGACGGTCAGGGTCGCGTCGTCATCGATCTTTCGGACAGCCAGACTGGCGTTGACATCAAGACCCAGGGCCAGTCGATCGTCGTCGACTTCCTCAACACCCAGCTTCCTGAAAACCTGCGCCGCCGGCTTAACGTCGCGGACTTCGGCACCCCGGTGCAAACCGTCAATACGTTCACGCAGGGCGACAACACGCGCATGGTGATCGAGCCGCACGGTCTTTGGGAGCACAACGCATATCAAACCGACAATCGCCTTGTCATCGAGGTCAAGCCGGTCACGCAAGACCCCAACAAGCTCTTCCCCAACGGCCGTCCGGGCTACCAGGGCGAGCGTCTGTCGCTGAATTTCCAGAACGTCGAGGTGCGCTCGCTGCTGCAGGTGATTGCCGACTTCACCAACCTGAACATCATCACCAGCGATTCGGTCGGCGGCAACCTGACCCTGCGCCTGAAGGATGTGCCCTGGGACCAGGCGCTTGACATCATCTTGCAGGCCAAGGGCCTTGACATGCGCAAGAACGGCAACGTCATTCTGGTCGCGCCCAAGGATGAACTTGCGACCAAGGAGAAACTCGACCTCGAGGCCAAGCAGCAGATCAGCGAACTCGAACCGCTCAGAAGCGAAGTGTTCCAGCTCAACTACCAGAAGGCCGATAATATGCGGGCCTTCTTGAACGGTGACCCTGTACCGGGTGCATCCGGTGCGGTGTCCGCCACAGGAGGCAGTTCCGGAGCCGCGTCGCGCGTCCTTTCAAAGCGTGGTGCAGCTTCGGCGGACCCCAGAACCAATCAGCTCTTCGTGCAGGACATCGCGTCCAAACTCGAGCAGGTTCGCGATGTCATCGCGCGTCTTGACGTGCCGAGCCGCCAGGTGCTGATCGAAGCACGCGTGGTCGTCGCTGATGACGGTTTCGTGCGCCAGCTCGGCTCGAAGCTTGGCTACGTCAACAACAATCCGGCTGGCGAGAAGCTCGGATCCTCGGGCTATAACACCCAGGTTTCCAACAGCTATAACTCGCTTGGGGTCGGCCAAAGCGGCTTGAGCAACGTCACCGGCCTCGCCCCGACCGGCTATACGCCGGCGACGGCATCACAGGTCGCCACCGGCTCGGCATTCCAGGTCCCGGGTTTTCCGGGTTATTACACGGGTACCACCACCGTCACTCAGGGGACCGCGACGGTCACGGCCAACCAGCCCTTCGTGAGCCTGCCAGCCAACGGTGCAGCGACCGTCGCATCGGTGGCGTTTAGCCTCTTTAGAGCCGGATCCACGCGAGCGCTGAACCTGGAGTTGTCAGCGCTCGAACAAGACGACCACGGCAAGCTGATTTCGAGCCCGCGCGTTGTCACCGCCGACCAGGTCAAGGCGCTCATCGAACAGGGCACGGAAATTCCCTACCAGATCGCAACCAGCAGCGGCGCGACTGCGATCCAGTTTCAAAAGGCCAACCTGAAACTGGAAGTCACACCGCAAATCACCCCGGAGGGCAACATCATCCTGACGGTGGATGTCACGGATGACTCGGTGGGCACTTTCACGACCGGCCTTGGGTATGCAATCGACACCAAGCACGTCAACACCCAGGTCCTGGTTGAGAACGGCGGCACGGTGGTTCTTGGCGGCATCTACACGCTCGTCGATCGCGATGACGTCAACAAGGTGCCGTTCTTCGGCGATATCCCCTACATTGGCTTCCTCTTCAAGAACAGCACGCGCACGTACCAGAAGACCGAACTTCTGATCTTCCTCACGCCACGCGTCATCAGCGACAAGGTATCCGCAGGCTGAAATCCTGCCGGTTGCCGGGACCAGGGGCAGCGCGAGCTGCCCTTGTTTCTTGTGCCAGCGAAAAACCTTCAGGGCCTTGCCGCCTGATGGTTTGATCGCCAGCCCCGTGCCACAGGCAGTTGTCAGGGGCAAACCCTTGCCGCGTCGGAATGCCGCACGGCCGGCGTAAAGCGACGCCAGGGCCCTCACGGCCCGTCCCCGTATTTCGCATCCGCAGATGGTGCGATCGCCGCGATAGTTTAGAATCGGCGTGTGAAAAGCGCCTCTGGCAACCTCTTTCTCGTTGGCCTCATGGGGGCCGGCAAAAGCACCGTGGGCCGCCAGCTAGCCGAGCGCCTTGGCAAGCGTTTCATCGATGCCGACCGCGAACTCGAGTCGCGCTTGGGCGTGAGCATTGCCGTGATTTTCGATGTTGAAGGCGAGGCCGGTTTCAGGCGTCGGGAAGCGTTGCTGCTTGCAGAATTGACCCAGGAAACCGACATCGTGCTGGCCACCGGCGGCGGCGCCATCGAGGACGGCGCAACGCGCAGCGCCTTGAAGTCGCGCGGCATGACCATTTACCTCGCCGCCTCGCCCAAGGAATTGTCCAGTCGCACGCGCGGCGACCGCAATCGACCGATGCTCCATGGCGCAGAACCTGAAGAGCGTCTCGAAGAACTGCTAAGGCGCCGCGAGGCCTGGTATCGCGAGGTCGCAGACCTGGTCGTCGAAACCGGCAGGCCAAGCGTATCGCGCCTGACTCTGATGATTCTCGAGGCGTTGCGCGAGCATCCCGTTGGCATGCAGCTTCTGCGGCAGATGCACGATCCGGCAAGGAGTGACGCTTGATTCGCGAGCGCATCATCGAGGTTGCGACGCCGAGCCGGACCTATCCGGTCGTGATCGGCCCTGGCCTTCTTGAGCGGCGTGAGCTGTGGCGCCGCTACGGCAAGGCATCATCGATTGCGATCGTCACCAACAAGACCGTCGCACCGCTTTATCTCGATCGGCTTTGCACCACGCTTGCCGCGCTTGACGTGCCGCTCATCAAGGTCTTGCTTGACGATGGCGAGCCCTACAAGACGTGGGCGAGCGCGAACAGGATTTTCGATGCCCTGCTCGCTAAACGCGCCGATCGCGATACGCTCATCGTCGCCTTGGGCGGGGGAGTGGTTGGCGATCTCGCCGGCTTCGCGGCCGCAACCTATCAGCGCGGCGTCGATTTCATGCAGATTCCAACGACCCTGCTCGCGCAGGTCGATTCGTCAGTCGGCGGCAAGACCGCGATCAATCACCCGGCGGGCAAGAACATGATCGGCGCCTTTCACCAGCCACGGGCGGTATTTGCCGATACCAGTACGCTTTTGACCTTGCCGCTGCGCGAACTGCGCGCAGGACTTGCAGAAGTCATCAAGCATGGCGCCATGGCAAGCGCGGCCCTCTTCGCATTTCTCGAGAGCGACATGCAAGGCCTTCTTGCCAGGGATGCCGATGCGCTCACGAAAGTGATCGAAGACTCGGTTCTGATCAAGTCCGACATCGTTGGCGCCGACGAGCGCGAAAGCGGCGAGCGCGCGCTCTTGAATTTTGGCCATACCTTTGGCCATGCCATCGAAAAAGGCCTGGGTTTTGGCACCTGGCTGCATGGTGAGGCCGTGGCTTGCGGCATGGTGCTCGCAGCCAAGCTGTCTTTGCATCTGGGTCTTTTGCACGCCCTTGAGGTGGAACGCATCGAAGCCCTGGTGGTGCGCGCGGGCCTGCCCACGGTGCCCCCCGATTTCACGCCCGCGACGTGGATCGATTTGATGTCTTCGGACAAGAAGTCACGCGCTGGCGAGATGCGCTTCGTGGTGCTTGAAGGCATCGGTCGCGCACGCATGACGACGCTCGATCAAGCGCAGCTGCTTGGCTTTCTCGCGGCAGCGGGACTGGCCGAGCCGGCATGAGCGCCAAGCGCAAGCTCGCTCACCCCCTTGAAGAAGCGTCGCTTGCAAGCTACGCCGCACGCGACAGCACCAGTCCGGGGCGACGCTACAAGGAAGACAAGAGTGCCTCGCGCAGCGAATTCCAGCGCGATCGCGACCGCATCATCCACTCCACGGCCTTTCGACGCCTCGAATACAAGACCCAGGTATTCGTCAATCACGAAGGCGATCTGTTTCGCACGCGCCTGACCCACTCGCTTGAGGTCGCACAGATCGCCCGCTCGATTGCGCGCAACCTGCGCTTGAACGAGGATCTTGTCGAGGCCATCTCGCTGGCACACGATCTTGGCCATACGCCATTTGGCCACGCCGGACAGGACGCACTGAACCTATCGATGAAGCCTTTTGGCGGCTTCGAGCACAACTTGCAGAGCCTGCGCGTGGTGGACAAGCTCGAGGAGCGCTATGGTGCCTTTGACGGGCTGAACCTGTGCTTTGAAACGCGCGAGGGGATTCTCAAGCATTGTTCCCTGAAAAATGCGCGGCAGCTAGGCGATGTCGGCGTGCGTTTCATAAAACGCCAGCAACCTTCGCTTGAGGCCCAGCTGGCCAATCTCGCTGACGAGATCGCCTACAACAATCACGACATCGACGACGGTTTGCGTTCCGGCCTTCTCAAGCTCGACCAGATGATGGAGCTCTCGATCTTTTCGCGCCACGCGGCGCATGTCGACGAGCGCTACCCGGGCCTAATCGAGCGCCGCCTCGTGCTCGAGACCGTGCGCCGCATGATCAACCAGCTTATCGTCGATGTCATTGCGACGACCTCTTCGCGCCTTCACGCGCAAGGCGTGAAAACGCTCGATGATGTCCGGCGCGCACCGCCCATGGTGGCATTTAGCGACGACATCCGGCGCGAGGCCGACGAGCTCAAGCGCTTTCTTCGCGACAACCTCTATCGGCACTTCCAGGTCGAGCGCATGACGGCCAAGGCGCGGCGCATCGTGACCGATCTGTTTTCCGCGTTTCACGACAATCCTCGCCTCCTGCCTGGCGATCACCAAGAGCGTGCACGCGAAGATGCACCGCGCGCGATCGCCGACTACATTGCCGGCATGACCGACCGCTATGCGATTCGCGAGCACCGGCGGCTCTTCGCCATCGCGGAACTCTGAGCGCCTTTGGCCCGGCTCCCACGTCTTTTTGCAGCCGGCGTGCCCCAGGTGGCGCGGCAGAGCGCGGCAAAAGGCATGCTCTTAACGCAAAACGAAGGCGATACCGAGCTGCTGTCGCGCCTCATTGTCGAGTGCGCCAAGAGCCACCAGTTCAGTCTGCACGCGTTCGTGGTTTTGCAAGACGAATACCGGCTCCTGGGTAGCGGTGCGCTTGCGACGTCGCTGCCCCTGACCATGCAGGCGGTAAGCCGTCGCTACGTAGCACCTTATAACAAGCGCTCGGGTCGCAGCGGAGCGCTTTTTGCCAGCCGCTTTCGCTCGACCGTGATCGAGCCCGAGACCTGGTTGCTCAAGGCCATGGCAGTGATCGAGCACGCGCCGGTGGCCAAGGGTCTGGTTGCCGACGCCGCGCACTATCCGTGGAGCAGCTATCGCCACCATGTCGGCCTTGCCACCGACATGGCGTTAACCGATCACCGCGAGTACTGGCGCCTTGGCAACACCCCGTTTGAGCGCCAGCGCGTCTACCTCGCCCGATCGGCGGCATTGGTGAGCATCGATGCCGAGACGCAACTTCTGGCTGCGATCGATACCGGCTGGGCGCTCGGCTCGGCGGAATACATCGCGCGCGTGTCGCCCAGCGCCAGTCGCCGCCTGGCACCGAGCAAGCGCGGTCGCCGCGTCGGCTAGAATTTGTACTGTCCCCATATTTACCTCCATGAACTAGCCGATCGCACTAATTGGGGACACTACATCAGATTTCGATTGTGGTGCCTGCTGCGCTGCATTATTCTTGCGAACACGCCGCGCCATTGCGGCCGGAGCGATCGATGACATCTTCAGGCCAGTCTCACCCCCTACCCGCGGCGCAGGGTCTATACGATCCCCAAAACGAGCATGACGCCTGCGGTGTCGGCTTCGTTGCGCACATCAAGGGCAAGAAAAGCCATGGCCTGATTTCGCAGGCGCTTCTGATCCTGAAGAATCTCGAGCACCGCGGCGCTGTCGGCGCCGATCCGCTGATGGGCGATGGCGCGGGCATCCTGATCCAGATCCCCGACGCGTTTTATCGCATCGAAATGGGCAAACAAGGCATCGTTTTGCCGCCTGCAGGCGAGTATGGCGTAGGCATGGTGTTTCTGCCCAAGGAACATGCCTCGCGCCTGGCCTGCGAGCAGGAAATCGAGCGCGCCGTGCGCGCAGAACGGCAGATCCTCCTCGGCTGGCGTGATGTCCCGGTCGATCGCGACATGCCGATGTCGCCCACCGTGCGCGAAAAGGAACCCGTCATCCGGCAGGTGTTCATCGGGCGCGGACCCGATGTCATGGTCACCGATGCGCTCGAGCGCAAGCTCTACATTATCCGCAAGGCCTCAGGCCATGCCATCCAGGCGCTCATGCTCGCCCACGGCAAGGAATTCTTCGTGCCCTCGATGTCGGCACGCACCGTGGTCTACAAGGGTCTTCTGCTCGCCGATCAGGTCGGTCGTTACTACCGTGACCTGTCCGATGAACGCGTCGTCTCCGCCCTTGCCATGGTGCACCAGCGCTTCTCGACCAATACCTTCCCGAGCTGGGAACTTGCCCATCCCTATCGGCTCATCGCCCACAACGGCGAAATCA